>Ga0181519_10000187_pt1 | contig 57375 bp, 41 predicted proteins | sample PEATcosm2014_Bin_26_FD_121102 | JGI IMG/M metagenome (GOLD analysis project Ga0181519, IMG submission 121102) | Peatland microbial communities from MTU Mesocosm Facility, Houghton, MI, USA - PEATcosm2014_Bin02_10_metaG | ecosystem: Environmental > Terrestrial > Soil > Wetlands > Peat | place...
CGACACCGACACCGACACCGACACCGACGCCGACGCCCGTCCCAACGATCGTGCCAACGAGGATCATCACCCCTCCGGTGTCGCCACCGCCAGGTCCAACCAAATTGCCGAGCTGATGCGTTGAGATGACCCGGCCACTCGCAATCCCACCTTGGAGGCACGCATGGGCGCGCTGATCCGCCTCGCCGCGCCGACGCCGGCGAGCGCCAATGCCAGCCGGGTCTACTACGCCGTCGGCCGCGCGCTTACGGCGGCGGATTTTGCCCGGGAGGACAGTTACACCGACGACCGGCTGCTCGGGGTGATGCCGGCCGTGACGGGCGTGATCACCGGGCTGGACGTTGCCTATGACAATATCCGCAACGCGCTGACCGTCGGCATCGGCTACGGCATCGGCAGCAACGGCAGGGTGGTGCGCGTCTCGGCGCCGATCACCATCGCCTGGCCGGATCTCGTAGCCGCGGTGACCAATGGCGGCGCGCTCAATGACGGCGCCTATCTGCTGCTGGCGCGCACCGCCACCTTCGACGGGCTGGACGGGCCGCCACCCGACCCCGCGCTGCGGGCCGATCCCGATCCGCTGCTCGACATCCGGCAGGACAGTTTCGTCGAGATCTGGCTGTCATCCTCGATCGGCACGCCGGCGCCTGTGCAGACGCCGGCGGATCTGGCCCTGGCGCTCAACCTGCTGGTCGGCGGCATGACGCCGACCAGCCTGGCCGCCGCCGCCGGCAGCGGCATCCCGCTAGCCGTCTTGCTGCAGCAGACCCGCACCGGAAGTACGGCGATCACCGTCAGCGCAGCCGCCGGACGACTCCCGGCCCAGACCTCGGCGCTGAATGCGATGCTGATGGCGCAGATGCGCGAGGCGATTGCGGCGGCGCTGACGGAGGCCAATGCGAATCCGGCTTCGGCCGCCTGGCAGACGGCGCTCAGCGCTCGTTTCCGCTACCTGCCGCCCTGCGGCGAACTGCCAGTCGGCATGCTGCTGCAGGCGAACAGCTGCCCGTTCTTCCCGCCCGGCATGGAGGTCTATCTGCAGTTCATCCGCGCCGGCCAGGCGTCGCATCTGCTGTTTCAGGCGCTCGACCGGCCGCGGATCGATCTCGATGCCGGCAATGCCGCGGCGGTCACGCTGTCGCTGGCCGTGCCGGATGCCGACTGGACGCCGGATCTGATCGATGTGCCGCGCGGCGATCCCGTACTCGCCGCCGATCTCCACCTGGCCTATGCCCGCGCGCGGGCCGCGCAGGTGACGGCGCGCGAAGCGTGGATCGCACTCTACGGCGGTATCAGCGCCACATTGGCCGCCCAGGCGCCAGCGCTCGCCTTCCTGATGAATGCCGACGCCGCGGCGCAGGATCTGTTCTACCTGCTCAGCGGCGGGCAGCTGCAACGGACCGACCTGCTGAACGCAGCCGATATGGCGGCGTCGCCCGGCAATCTGGTGCCCTGGCTGGTCACCCAGGTCACCACGCTGAGCAATGTCTCGCCGCCGCCTCCGGTGCCGATTTCGACGCTCGCCGTCGCCACGGCTGCGCAGCAATTCACCGCCCTCGGCTATCAGACCATCGACGCCGAACCGGTACAGGCCGATCCCTCCCAGTCGCCGCATGTGCCGGCGGCGTCGGACGATGTGCTGGCGCCGCTGCTGACGGCCTTGCCGGCGAACTCGAAATTCGCCGATTGGACCGCCGCGATCCAGGCCACGGCGCCGGATCCGGCGCTGCTCCAGCCGCTGATCGATGCCGGCCTGTTCGATGCGAACGCCGACGCCGCGACCAGGGAAGCCGCCATCACCGCGCTGCTGGCGCTGCCGGCCACGACCGGCGGCGGGCCGAATGACGACACCCAGCCGGGCGCGCTGCTCAGCCTGGCAACCTTGCAGCTCTACTACACCACATTCGCCCGCATCACCCGGTCCCAGGAGCTGCTGCTCGAGGCGCATGACCGGATGATCGCGCTACAGCGCCAGCACCTCGACATGATGTCGACCTATGTCTCGGCCCTGGCCGGCGGCGTGCCGTCGGACGGTACCGGACTCAGCTTCACGCGGATCATTCCGTTCTTCGACCTGGTGCCGTCACCCGCGTCGGCTACGCCGACAGCAGCCCAGCCGGCCGGCGCCGCGCCGGCGGCGACGCAGGCGCGCCTCCTCACCGCGGCGGCGATCAACACGGCCGTATCCGGCCCCTCGCTGGCCGCGCGCACCGCCGCCTCGGCAGCGAGTGCCGCGGCGCGGTCTCTCCAGTCGAGCAGCATCCCGCTGGTCGAGCGGTCCAACGGCACGCAGACCGTGGCACCGGGCGCCAGCACCATCATCGACCGGCTGGGCAGCAGCGGCGACATCGCGCGCGAAGTCGCGTCGCAATCGAACGCGCTCGCCCAGGCACCGCCCTTCTCCTATCAACCGGTCGAGTACGGCCTGGCAGCCCATATCACCTCGGGCTCGACTCTGCTGCAGATCGCCAATACCGGGCTCACGGCGCTGCGCAACCTGATGTCGTCGAGCTTGAGCATCCAGGCGCCGCCCCTGCCGACGCCGATCCCCACGAGCGGCGGGGTCGACGAGGAAACGGCCAACTACGCTGGCATCGTCGCCGCGACGAGAGGGCTTTTGGGCGATATCGCCCAAGTCGAGACCCAGGCGATCGCGCTCGAGAACGCCTATTTCCAGTTCCGCGACCGGCTGCAATCGCTCGAAGTGCGGATCGCGCAGCAGACCGCGGCGGTCGCCGCTGCCCGCGACACGCTGCGGACGGCGCTGTCGGCTGCGGCGCAATCGGCCGGGGACTACGCCGCCGCCCAGCAGTTGGTCGCCGAGGAGACCGCGCGGGTCGCGGCCGCCGCCAACGCACGCAACGACGCGATCGCCGCCGCGACCGGCCTCTTCTTCGAGCGTGAGTTGCTGACCCGGACGACGCGATCACTGCCGCCGGCAATCGCGCTATCCGCCGACACGCCGGACGACCTGGTGCCCGGCTGCCCGATCGATCATCCTGGACCGCCCCAGGCCATGCAGCCTTTCCTCAACCTGTTGCTGGAAGTGCCGCTGAACGACTGGCAGGCGCTCAGCGGCGGCTGGACCGGTTTGCCGGACCAGACCGGCCTGCAGCGTCTCGGCACCACCCGCGCGGTACGGCTGGCCAATTGGACCCTGCCGGCGGCCCCCGGCACAGGCGGCAGCGTGGCGACGGATCTCGCCGATCTGGCGCAGGTCACGCGCAATGCCTTCGATCCGCTGTTCGCCAGCACTGTTCCGATCCAGGCCTCGCTGGCCGCGACGCAGCGGGCGGCCTTCGGCGTACTGGCATTACCGGATATCGTGACCTTGCCGGTCAGCCAGCTGCGTACCGACGGCGAGGCCTTGCGCGCCCGTGTGGAAGGTGCCGCGGGCTGCCTGTTCGACACGCTGACCGGGCTGCCGCCCTCCGTCCGGTTCGCGCTCGCCTCGCTCGCGCAAGCCAAGACCTTGCCGCTGCTGAATTTCGCCCAGTGGCCGCTGCCGCCGGCGCTGGGCGGCGCCGCGACTGCGACGGTGCGTCGGCTGTCGGCTCTGGTCGATTGGATCTCAGGGCAGCTCAACGACGGCGCCAGCGCCGCCGGCCAGACGGCGCTCGGCAATCTGGTCGCCGCCGCCGTCATCGCGGCAGCTTATGGCGATCCCAACGAGGCCATCACCGGCACCGTCGCGACCACCGGCGGCGTGCCGGTGCCCGGGGTGCCGATCCGGGTCGTGCTGAACCGGACGCCGCCGATCGGCACCGTTCTGAACCTGCTGAACGACACGCAGAGCGTGGTCGGCACGATCCGCGTCACCGACCAGGATACGACCGGCACCATGGCCGAGGTCGTCACCTCCTATGCGCGGACGGCGCCGACCAGCGGTTGGAGCGTCGCGGCACCGCAGGGCCGGGCGCCCTGGTTGCCGTCATGAGCGCGGCGCATCTCGCCGAAGATGCCGTGTCGATCCGCTGCCTGCGGCTGCGCGGCATGGCCGAGACCACGCTGCGCCGTCAGTTCGCTACGCTGGCAACGCCGCGCGTGCGCCGCTTCGTGTTCGTCCGCCGCGTCACCTTGCGCGGGGCATCCGAGCGGATCGGCCAGGCCATGCAGGCAGCGCTGGCGAAGCTGGCCGAGGGTGCGCGCGATGAAATCCTGACCTTCACCGATTTCCCGGCGCTGGCGCTCGCCTGCGCCCAGGCCGCGATGACGGGCGGCCTTACCGATTGGCACTGGCGCACACTCGACCTGCCGCCGATCGGGACACCGGGCGAGGCGGTCGCGGCGCTGCTCGCGGCATATCCGCTGGAGGCCGGCGCGGCCGTGGCGGCGCTGGCCGAGCGAGGGCTGCTGGCGGCGGTTTGGCGCAGCATGCCGGAGCCGGCCGCCGCCCGGCTGACCGCAGCGCTGGCATTGGCGGCAGGCAGCGCCGTACCGGCCTGGCCGGCGGCGGAGCACGTCTCCGCGGATGCCGTGCCGGCGCTGTTGTTGGCCCGCGCCGAGGCGACGTGGCTGGCGGCCCTGTCCGCGCTGCCGCCGCGGGCCGAAACCGTGCGAGCTGCCGTCATGCTGGCGCTGCTGCGCTGGGCGCCGAGCGCGTTGAGCATGCCGGACCATCCGGCCTGGCCGGCGCTGCTGGCGCGCTTGACCAGGCAGGCGCCGACGGTCGCCGCGGAACCTACGGCGCCGGTGCCCGCAGGACGTGCTGGCCGCACGGAGTCCGAGGCGGCCGCGCGGTCGCGTAGCCGCATACAGCCGACAATCGTGCCTGATCAGGCTCTAGAGGCGGCGAGTGGTCCCGCCGAAACCGCCGGGCCGGCAAGCGTCTCCGAGACCGGTCGCGCGGCCCGGCTTGCCGCGGCGCCGGCGGCGGACGACCCGGACGACCCGATGGCGGCCGGACCGGTCGCCGGGGAACCCCCCCAACCGCATGGGCTCGCGCTCGCGACCAGCTGGGGCGGCGTGCTGTTCCTAGTCAATGCCCTGCAGCGCCTGGACATCGAGCCTGTACTGGCGGCGCCCGGCGCGCCGACCGGGTGGCGGCTGCTGCACGATCTCGGCCGCCGCTTCGGCATGCCGGAGGAGGAGGCTCTGGCCGAATTCCTGGCCGCACAGGATCTCGATACCACCGCGCCGGCCGGGCTGATCGCGCAATTGGCACTGCGCCTCGAACTGCTCTACCGGCCGAACGGACCCTGGCCGCTGCCGCTGAAACAACCGGGCCAGGTGCGCGCCACGGAAACTCATCTCGATCTCGACCTTTCGGTCACCGAAATCGACATCGCGCTAAGGCTGGCAGGCCTCGACCTCGATCCCGGCTGGGTGCCGTGGCTCGGCCGCGTCGTGAGCTTCCACTACGACCTCCTGCCGGTGTACCGGCCGCGGAGCTTTTGAGATGACGGCGGGCCCGGCCGATCTCAGCAGCCTCGATGCGCCGGCGCTGCTCGATCTGATGGCGCGGCTCGGCCTGGCATTCTATGCCGGCGTACTGGAGTATCCGGACCCCGCGCTGCTGCTGCTGGGCCAGGAGGCTGAGGAGGTTGGCCGGCGCGCCGGGCTCGACGGGCTCGGCTGGCCGGCCCAGCGCGCCGCACTCCTCGCCGCCTGGGACCGCGCGCCGGGACGGTTGCCGCCGCTGGCGGCGCGGCTGGCGCTTTCGCCGGCCGAGCGGTTCCTGCTCGGCCTGGCCGTAGCCTGCGAACGCCGGCGGACAGCGGCGCTCGCCGTGGCGGCATTGCAGGCGCCGTTTCCGGCCTCCTGCCCAAGCGTCCATCTGGCGCTCGATCTGGCGCAGGTGCTGTTCGGGGACGGGCTCGACGACGCGCTGGCGCTGGCTGCCGGTCCACTGATCGAGAGCGGGCTGATCCGGCTCTCGGGAGCGGATGCGCTGCCGCAGCGCGTGCTGAGCGTGCACCTGCCGCTGTGGCAGGTCCTGGCCGGCGCCAATTCATCCTGGCCGGGCTGCCGGCTGATCGCGGCGGCGGAGGCGGGCAGTCTGCCGGCGCTCGTCCTGGACCGCGCGGCGCAAGCCATCGCAGCGGGCCATGCAGGCGGGGCGGTGGTGCGCGGCCCACCGGGCTCCGGTCGCGCGGCGGCTGCGGCCGGTCTGGCGCAGCGGCTCGGCCTGGTCCCGATCGAGGCGCCGCCGGCGACGTTGCGCGACGACCGAGCTTTCGCCACCGCCTGTCGCGCGGCCGGCTGGCTGCCGGTGCTCCGGGTCGATCAGGTGCCGGGCGATGCCGCAGATCCCGGCGGCGCGGACGGGTTGCCGGTCGTGATACTGGCCGGCCGCCATGGCGCGGTGCAGGGCGATCGGCTGATCGAGCTCGACCTGACGCCGCCGCCCGCGCCGGAGCGGCTCAGGCACTGGCGCAACGCACTGGGCGATGAGGCGATCGATTCGGCTCTGCTGAACGCCGCGGTCCTCTATCCCGGGATGATCGAGGCGGTCGGCCGAGCCGCGCGGCTGCGCGCCGATGCCGAGAATCGGCCCGTTGCCGCGACGGATCTGGCCGAGGCGCGGCTGGCGCTGGCGCCCGACGGACTCGGCCGGCTGGCTCATCCGGTGACACGCGCGGTCGGCGCCGAGGCGCTGGTGACGACGCCGACGCTGGCGGCCGATCTCGCGGCCTTGATCGGGCGCTGCCGGCGGCGCGAATCAATCTGGCACGGGCTCGGCCCCTCGCTGCAGGCGAGCGCCACGCGCGGCGTGCGCGTGCTCTTCGCCGGCGACAGCGGCACCGGCAAGACCATGGCCGCCGCCTATGTCGCGACCGCGCTGGCGGCGCCGCTCTATCGCTGCGACCTGGCCGCGGTGATGAACAAATATATCGGCGAGTCGGAAAAGAACCTCGGCAGCCTGCTCGACCATGCCGAGGCGGCGGATGTGGTACTGCTATTCGACGAGGCGGACGCGCTGTTCGGCCGGCGCACCGAGGGCGGCGAGACCGGCGAGCGCTACGCCAACATGTTGACCAACTATCTGCTGACCCGGCTGGAGGCGCATGACGGCATCGTCATCCTCACCTCCAACGCCAAGACGCGCATCGATCCGGCGTTCTGGCGACGGCTGGATCTGGTGATCGACTTCCCGGCGCCGGGCTATGCGGAGCGCCTCCTGCTGTGGAAGAGCCATCTCGGCGACCGCGCCCCGGCCGAGCCGGTACTGGAGAAGCTGGCCGGCTATTGCGACCTGGCCGGCGGCGGCATCCGCAACGCGGTGCTGACCGCCGCGGCGCTGGCGCCGCCGGAGGCGCCGATCGGCCTCGACAGTCTGCAGCCGGCGCTGCAGCGCGAATATGCCAAGCTGCGGCGTAGCTTGCCGGCCGGGCTGGCGCTGGCCATGCGCGCGGCCGAATGAGCGCCGCAGCGCAGGCCGTCCGGCCCAAACCGGCACCGGAAGCGAGACCGGCCGTCGAGACCCGGCGATCGGCGGCGGCGCCGACCGCGGCGCCGCGCTATCTCCAAGCCAGCAGCGTCCGGCTCGGCGGGCTGCACGATCCCGAGGAGCACGAGGCCGAGCATGCCGCCGGCGTGATCGCCGCGGGCGGCCACTACCAGGTGCGCGACCCTGGCGGCTCCTGTCATCTGCGCGCCGCGGTGACGCCGCCGGTTAAGGATCCCGGGGCCGACGGGCGCATCAAGCGGACGCCCGCCACCCAGCAGCCGGTCACCCAGCCGGTCATCGCGCCGCGCGTGGTCGATATCGGCGCCAGCGGCCGGATCCGGAGCAGTCCGGCCGACCCCGCGACAGTACACCGAGCCGTCGTCGACCCGAGCGGTGCGGCGCATGTGCGGACGGCGCCGGCGAACGAGCCCGTGCGCAGCGCCCCCGCGGACATGCCGCGCCTGGCGCCCGGCCTGGTCGATGCGCCGGCCGGGGCGCGGATCGAGAAGGCGCGCGCGGCCGCCAGCCGGCCGCTGCCGGCGACCGTTCGGGCGCGGCTTGAGCATGGCTTCGGTGAATCCCTGGCATCGGTGCGGGTGCATAGCGGTCCGGAGGCGCACGCGGCGGCGAGGTCGGTCGCGGCGCGCGCCTATACCGAGGGTGAGCGCATCACGCTCGGCCCCGACGAAAGCGAGCACGACGTTCGCCTGATGGCCCATGAGGCGACGCATGTCGTGCAGAACCGGCGCGCTGCCGGCATAAGGCGGCTGCCTGCCGAGCCCGGCCCGGCCCGGCCGATGGCGGCCGATGGCGCCGCGCACCGCACAGCCCAACCGGCCACGGCGGTCCAGAGCGAGATCCGGCATAAGGCCGAGGCCGAGGGCACGGTGCACCGGACAGCCCAGCCGGCCGCGGCGCCGCAGGGCCAGATCCGGCGCAAGGCCGAGACCGAGGCGCCGCCGATCCGGCGGATCTGGGGGCTCGACTCCCTGATCAGCGCGGGCCTGGACGCCATGCTGGACAAGTTCGCCGACTGGGCGAACGTGATCCCGGGCTTCCGGCTGTTTACCATCATCATCGGCATGAACCCGATCAACGGCCAGCATGTCGACGGCGGCGGCGCCAACATCCTGCGCGCGGCGGTCGAGCTCATCCCGTTCGGCGGGCTGCTCGTAAAGGCGCTGGACCAATACGGCGTGTTCGACAAGGCCGGCGCCTGGATCGACCAGCAGATCGCCGCACTGAAGAACGCCGGCGCGGGCTTGCGCGATGCGCTGATGCAGTTTGTCCACGGCCTCGACATCACCGAGGCGATCCGCCATCCGGGTGATGTCTGGGAGAATGCCAAGCGCATCTTCACCGAGCCCATCGAGCAGATCAAGACCCTGTTCAAGGCGGCTTATGACAGCCTCGTCGCCTTCATCAAGGACGCGATCCTGAAGCCCCTGGCCGCGCGCGCCTCCAAGCTTGCGGCCTGGGATCTGGTGATCGCGCTGATCGGCACGAACCCGATCACCGGCGAAGAGGTGCCGCAGACCGCCGATACGCTGGTCGGTGGTCTGATGAAGCTGGCCGGCCAGGAGGAGATCTGGCAGAACGCCAAGAAGGCGAATGCGATCGCGCGGATCGTGTCGTGGTTCCAGGGCGCGAAAGCAGCGCTGCTCGGCTTCGTCAAGCAATTCCCGTCGCTGTTCATCAACGCGCTGAAATCGTTCCAGGTCTCGGATCTCCTGGACCTCCCCGGCGCCTTCCTGCGGGTCGCCGGGATGTTCGGCGACTTTGCCGGGCGGTTCGTCAGCTGGGCGCTCGATGCCGGCTGGAAGCTCCTCGAAATCGTCTTCGACGTCGTGAGTCCGGGCGCCTGGGGCTATATCCAGAAGACCGGTGCCGCGCTGAAGAGCATCCTGAAAAACCCGTTGCCCTTCGTCGGCAATCTGGTGAAGGCGGCCAAGCTCGGGCTGTCGAATTTCGCCGGCAATTTCGTCGAGCATCTGAAGGCCGGGCTGCTCGACTGGCTGACCGGCTCGCTGCCCGGCGTCTATATCCCGAAGGCGATGTCACTGGCCGAGCTCGGCAAGTTTGCGCTGAGCGTACTCGGCATCACCTGGGCACAGATCCGGACCAAGATCGTCAAGGCGCTCGGGCCCAATGGCGAGCGCATCATGCAGGGGCTGGAACTCGCCTTCGACGTCATCAAGGCGCTGGTCACCGGCGGCCCGGCCGCGGCCTGGGATCTCATCAAGGACAAGCTGGCCAATCTGCGCGACACGGTGATCGACGGGATCATCGGCTTCGTCACCGACGCCATCGTGAAGAAGGCGATCCCGAAGCTGGTCGCGATGTTCATCCCCGGCGCCGGGTTCATCGCGGCGATCGTGTCGATCTACGGCACGGTGACCGCCTTCGTCGAAAAGCTCTCGAAGATCGTCGCAGCGGTGAAGGCCTTCGTCGATTCGATCGTGGCCATCGCCCAGGGCCAGATCGCCGGCGCCGCCGCCCGCGTGGAAAGTGCCCTCGCCGGCGTGCTGTCGATCGCCATCAGCCTGCTGGCCGGCTTCGTCGGGCTGGGCAACGTCGCCGAGAAAGTCATGGGCGTGGTGAAGAAGGTCCAGGCCTTCGTCGACAAGGCGCTGGATACCGCGATCAATTGGCTCGTCACCAAGGCGAAGGCGCTGTTCGCCAAGCTGTTCGGCAAGGAAAAGAAGGACGATAGGACCGACGAGCAGAAGCAGATTGATCTCGACAAGGGTATCGCCGAAGCCAGCGCTCTATTGGCCGATGACAAATTCTCGGTTATTGAGGTCAAAAAACGGCTTCCAGCCATCAAGACAAAATATAGAATGACTGCTCTTGAGGTTGTAGCTGACGATAAGAGCAAGACAAAAGAGACAGATCATATTCACGGGGCGATCAACCCGGCGGGCGATGGCAAGCCGGTCGTGAAGCCAACAGATGATGATATTGAGGCGCTGCACGCCTACACGGGAGAAAAGCTGTTCGCCAAGCCGGAGGTAGTATCTGCGAATCTGATCGAGGCGGGGCATATCGATGAATTTGTTGCGACGGCCCTGGGAAAGAGCAAGATTTTCGAACTCAAACCACGCTCCGGCGATTCGTATACTACAATCTCCCTTTACAGCTTCAATTTTGCTAAAGCACAGCTAGCATACTATTCAGGGAAGAGAAATACCTATGGCTTCAACAATGCGAAAATACCGGCGGATCAAGAAGTAATAATTCTCAATAAAGGCCTAGACACAACTGCGGTGTCACCGACATCTAAACAGCAAGTCACTTTGTCGTGGCATAGAGCATTTGGCAGATATAAGTGCAAGCGCACTGGTGCAATGGGTTTGACTTACGCTCAGATAAATCTCGGCCATGACGATTCGAAGGAGGGGGCATCCAAGCACTGGAATCAGATTGGCCATACACATACCTACGACCAGAACCTGGCGTGGAACAACAACGCTGATCAATACTGGGGTCCTGAGGAGGCTGGCGCGTCGAAAGCGTCCGGCAAAGATGCTGAGCTGTATCGAGTCCCGGCTAATTTCTTCGGCAGCAACGCGCAATGGCTTTAGCCACCCTTTCGCGATACGAAAACTCAGGGCTTGAGCGGCGTTACGAAGGAGCCACCAGTTTGTCTAGCCATCCGCGGCTCTGACTGAAGGGCCATACCGTCCAACTCGCTGGCCGGCGCGATGACCGAAACTGCCGCTCGATCACGACCTCATTGGAACCGCCCGTCACCAGCCGGTGCAGTTCGTCGCCGCAGGCATCCTCGCGGTAGATCTCGGCCTCGCCCGAATCGTGGAAGCCGACATACCAGAATTGCGGATCCGCCAGCGCCGGCCGAGGCAAGGCGGCGCGGTCGAGCACGATGCGGACCTGCCAGTCGTGCAGCCGTGTCGCCCAGTCCGACGGCGCCGCCGGGTTCGGCGGCTCCTCGCCGTCGCGTGTCGCGTCCTGCGCCGCGCGATGGCGGAAGCTCAGGCCCGCATAGGCCTCGTAGTCGGCGACGCTGCGCGCCGTGCCGCAGCCGAACGGGCCGATCTGGGGATCCTGCAGGAAGCGGCGCACCCGGTCGCGGCTCGCCGCATCGCGCGCGTGCCATTCGATCGCGACGCCGCGGGCGCGGACGTGGTCGTCCCAATGCTTCTGCCGATAGGCGCGGGTGTATTCGTGCCACAGCACATGCTCGGGCGGATGGAACAGCTCGTAGCCATGGGTGAAGGCGCGCAGTGCCAGCGAGATCTCCTCGCCATGAAAATAGAGCTCGGGGTCATAGGGCACCTCCTCGACGAAGCTGCCCGGCGCGAACAGGAAATGCGCCGAGACGAAACGCGCACGCAGCGGCCGCTTGTCGTCCCGGTCCGGCAGTTCGCGCGGGCGGAACAGCGGGATCCCGTCCGCACTGAAATAGTCGAGATCCATTTGCGTCGGCGTACCGGGACCAAGCGGCGACCGCGGGTCGTAGGGCGAGGCATAGGTGCTGAGCACCGGCTTGGCGGCACCGCAGCGTTCGGCTTGCGACAGCAGCAGCGTGTCCCAGCCCGGCACGAAGCGGTGATGAGAATCGAGCTGCAGAAAATAGTCCTCGCCATCCCACAGCTTCATGATCTCGGCCCGGGCCCAGCAGGCGCCGCGGCTGTCGCGCCAATCGACATCCTGCACGCACAACCGCGGATCATCCGGCGGCGCCGGCTCGTCGTCGGCATGCTGCCAGCAGATGCCGAAGCGCAGCGCTTCGGGGTACCGCGCCTTGGCGAGGCAGTCCTGGAGGGTCGGCAGCAATTCCGGGTCGCGATAGGCGGCGATCGAGATGAAGATGCGCATGGCGGCTCCGGCGACTGGCCCAGTCGAGTTGGCGCGCTCCAGCATCCCGTGGCAAGCCGGGTGTGACTCAAGGCGGGCGCTTGGCGTTAGGCCTTGCTATCCGGCCGTCACGCGCCAGATGACGTCGCCGACATCATCGGCCATGAGGACGGAGCCGTCGGGCCCGCGCGTCACCCCGACCGGCCGTCCATAGGACATTTTCTCGTCCGGTGCGAGAAAGCCAGAGAGTATATCGCGCGCGGCGCCGGATGGGCGCCCATTCTCGAACGGCACGAAGACAAGCTTGTAGCCGCTGAGCGTGCTGCGGTTCCAGGAGCCGTGCTGGCCGATCGCCATGCCGTCCGAGAAACCGGGCAGCGTGCCGGCGGGCAGCCAGCACAGGCCGAGCGATGCGGTATGGCCGCCGAGCGCGTAATCCGGCGTGATGGCCGTCGCGACCGCAGCCGCATCCTGCGGCACCCGGTCGTCGACAGTCTGACCCCAGTAGCAGTAGGGCCAACCGTAGAAGCCGCCGTCGCGCACCGAGGTCAGGTAGTCGGGCGGCGTCTCGTCGCCGAGCCCATCGCGCTCATTGACCACCGTCCACAGCACGCCCGTGCTCGGCTCCCACGCCAGCCCGACCGCGTTGCGCAGACCGCCGGCAAAGATCCGGCTCGTGCCGCTTGCGAGGTCGAGTTCATAGATGGCCGCCCGCCCGGCCTCGGCTTCCATCCCCATCTCGGCGATATTGCTGAGCGAGCCGACACCGGCATAGAGCTTGGTACCGTCCGGGCTCGCCAGCAAGCTCCGCGTCCAATGGCCGCCGGGCTTGAACGTGACCAGCCGGCGCCCCGGCGCGGTGATTCTCGTGGCGCCCGGCGTGTAGGGAAAGGCCATCACGCCATCGGTGTTGCCGACATAGAATGTGTCGCCGATGAGCGCCATCCCGAAGGGCTGATTGAGCCCTTCCATGAACACCGTCTGGATTTCGGCCACGCCGTCGCCATCCGCGTCGCGCAGCAGGGTGATGCGGTTGGCGCTTTGCCCGACCGCTGCGGCGCGGCGCATCGTACTCAACATGGCGTAGTCGAGGACGCTGCGGGCCGGCCGGTCCGCACTCGTCGCTTCCGCGACCAGCACGTCGCCATTCGGCAGCACATGGATCCAGCGCGGATGTTTGAGGCCGGAGGCAAAGGCATTGACTTTGAGCCCGGGTGCGGCGGCCGGCGTTTGCCCCGGCGCCCAGCCGCGGGCGGTCGGCATCTTAAGAGTGGGGATGCTGCCTTGCGGTTTCGCCACGGGGATCATCGGGGTGCTGCCCCAGGCGGGCTCGGGCGCCCCACCCGTCATCCGCCTGACGGCGACTGTCGCCGCGCCGATCAGCGCGACGCCTTGTGCGAACATTCCTGAAAGGCTCAATCTGCATCCCCCTGGTCGCACGCACGGAACCCAAGACACCGAATCGGCGGCGCAGATCAGGCGCCGCCGTCTTGAAGAATGCCGATGAGCCGGCGCGCCGATCGGCCTCCGGATCTCGGGACGAAACATACAAGCCGCCCTACCGGAACGACCAGGAAAATTGATCGCTTCCATCGGCTACTCTGTCAGGAGGACCCAAGAAGTGGCGCAAAGCGCAGGCGACACGTGCAAATGGCAGGCCCGCGGCGCAGGCCGCGGGCAGGACCGGCGAGGGCGTCAGCGGCGAATAGCCACGTCTTCCCGCACCCGGTCGCAGGCGAGCGATCGCTGCCGGCCTGTCGCCGCAATCGGCCGCGGCGCAGGCAGATCTCTCGCCTGGCAGGTAGCGCAGCGCCGCACGCTTTGCCGGCGGCGACCTATGCCGCCGGCCAACCTCGCGCACGGCACCTTGAGCACAGTGCGTGCGATCCCTGCCGCCAGCCCATGCCGACGGCAGAGCTACTCGGTGAAATAGGCCGGGTGATCGATATCGGCGATGAGCCCGGCCTGTTCCGGCGTCCAGCCGAGGGCCGCGCGGGTGCGTGCGCTCGAGGTCGGGGCGTCGATGCCCGCGAACATCGTGAACCAGCCGAAATGCTCGGCTGCCGCTTCGGGCGACTTCGAGACGACCGGGATGTTCAGACGGCGGCCGATCACCTCTGCGATCGCTTTGAACGGCACGCCGTCTTCGGCGATGGCATGGAACGGGCCACCGGCGGCGCCGCGCTCGAGGGCCAGCCGATAAAGCCGGGCGGCGTCGAAGCGGTGCACGGCCGGCCAGCGGTTGAGACCGTCGCCGATATAGGCGGACACGCCTTTCTCGCGCGCGACCTGGATGAGGTGCGGAACGAAGCCGTGATCGCCATGCCCGTGGACCGACGGGGCGAGGCGAATTGTGGCCGCCCTAACGCCGCGCTCGATCAGCGCCGCCGCCGCCGCCTCCGATTTGCGGGGATAGGACGGCGAGTTGAAAGGCGGCATGTCCGCCTCGGTCGCGATGCGGCCCGGGGCGAGCAGCGCCACGCCGGAGGTCACGAGCAGCGGGCGCTCAGAACCTTCGAGCACCGCGCCGATCGCTTCGATCGCCCGGCGGTCCGCCGCGCAATTCTCCTCGAATTTCGAGAAATCGTGGTTGAAGGCGGTATGGATCACGCCGTCCGATCGGGCGGCGCCGCTCCGCAGGCTGTCCAGATCCTCGAGCGATCCATGATGGAGTTCGGCGCCTGCCGTGGCGAGGGCCGCCGCCCCCCTGTCCGAGCGGGCGAGACCGAGCACTTGATGGCCGCCGGCAATCAATTCCTTCACGACGGCCGAGCCGACCCAGCCGGTGGCGCCGGTGACAAAGACACGCATGACCAAAGTCTCCTGGTTTCGATGGAGACGGATATTGGATAGGTTGTTATTGTGGTAAAGTAGTGATTACATCATAGTATAAAGACCAACAGGATGCGGACTGCCACGAACGAAAATCGCCTTGGGAGCTATTTGAAGGGCCGGCGCATGAAACTCGATCCGGCCGCGTTCGGCTTTCCGGCGGAGCGGCGACGGACACCGGGGCTGCGCCGCGAAGAAGTGGCGCTGCGCGCCAACATCAGCCCGACCTGGTACACATGGCTCGAACAGGGACGCGGCGGTGCGCCCTCGGCAGATGTGCTCGATCGGATCGCGCGCGCCTTGATGCTGACCGATGTCGAGCGAGAGCACCTCTTCCTCCTCGGCCTCGGCCGTCCGCCTGAGATGCGCTACCAGAAGGATGAGGGCGTCACGCCGCGACTGCAACGGGTGCTCGATGCCTTGGAGCCGAGCCCCGCCCTGATCCGGACAGCGATCTGGGATGTCCTGGCCTGGAACCGCGCGGCGACCGTGATGCTGACCGACTATGGGTCACTGCCGCCCGACCAGCGCAATGTCCTGCGCTTCATCTTCCTCGATCCTCGAGTCCGCGCTGCACAGGATGACTGGGAAAGCGTTGCGCGCTTTGTGGTGGGCGCGTTCCGCGTCGATGCGGCCCGCGCGGGGGCCGCCGCCGCGGTGGAACCTCTCGTCGACGAACTCTGCCGGTTAAGCCCCGAGTTCAAGGCGCTGTGGCGCGACAACGACGTCCGCAGCCATGGCGAGGGTGTCAAGCACATCCGCCACCCGGTTCTGGGCTCGCTTGCCTTCGAATATTCCGCCTTCGCTGTCGAGGGGCGGCCGGATCTCAGCCTGGTGATCTACAATCCCGCGACGGCAGCGGATGCGGGGAGGATCGGCGCGCTCATCGGCTCCGCGGGCGCGCTTGAGCGCGCTTGATCATCGGCCCCGATTTTCGCGGCTTGGAATTGGTGCTCTCCGGATCAGCGCGAGCGGATGACAAGGCGCCGTTTCGCTCAGCCTCAGTCGCTTACGGCGATGAGGTTCCGGCGAGACTGCCGCCCAGCGTCATCGTCACCTCGACGGCGCCGGCCGGAAGCGGCGGGACATCGACCGCAACCGCGCCTGCGGCACCGGCCGTGTGCAGCCCATGACGACCGGCTTCGAGCGTCGGAATGACGATCATCCCGGCGCCGTCCGAGATCCATTGCTTCGGCCATAAGCTGGCAGTCAGCGGGCCGGACGGCTGGTCGAGGATGAGAGCGGCCCCGATCGCCGGCCGACCCGCCTGATCCAGCAGATGCACCAGAACAGGCGCGCCCGGGGATTGGATGGCGAGGATAATCGGCGGCAGGTCGCGGTCGCGCACCTCGATCGACGCCGCAGGCGACAGCCAAATATCGTCGAGCGCCGCCTGAACCTCGTAGCGGCCGGGGCTCAAGCCGGCGAAGGCGAAGCGACCATCGGCATCGGCGACGGTTTCGAGGCTGAGCGCCTCGTCGAGTGCGCCCTGGTCCTGGTGGGCCGCGCGAATCCGGATCGTCCCGCGAGGATCGGCGGGCGGTTTCCCGCCGATCGTCACCTGACCCTGTGCACCGACCGGCGGCGGCAGTGTAATGCGGACCGGATCCGCGGGAGATTTCTGATCTGCCGCCGCCGGCACGGGTGTAATGGCGGCGCCGGTCGTGCCCGGCAGACGCGCAACGATGACCCGCGAATCCAGATGGCCCAAAGGGTCACCGCTGCTCAACCTCATGGCGCGCGATTGGGCGTCGCCCGAGGCATCCGTCATGCCCCGGCGGACTGGCACCGACCATTTCGGATCGTAATAGAGCAACTCGGCGCCGAGCGCCGGAGTGACGCCATCGGCAAGAAAGACCCTCGCGCGCGGCCACCCCGTCCATTGCGACCGCCAGCCCTCTGCCGTCTCATGCCGCGGCGGTTCCGTGACCTCCATCTCGGTGACTTCCCCGGGCTGGATCTCGGCGGCCACACTCATCCGGGCATCGTCGGAGCTGGGCTGGCCATTGATCACGGTCAGGTGAATAATACCGGGGCGGAACGGGCCGGCCACGAATTGGCCGGTGGCGCGCTGGTACCTGAGCACGGCCCCGGCCAGTTCTTCGGCCGCGTCGAGCCAGAGCGTCGGATAGGACGTCGCCGGATCCTCGCCCGGCGCGAGGTGGACCGCGCCGTAGACATAGCCGACCGCCTCCGGTCGCAGCGTCAGCACCGCCTCGGCGCTGCCGTTCAGCACCGTCGGATGCGCCAGGATCGCCGTGCGATGGCGAAGCTTTTCGATGGCGGGCAAGGGCGCTTCGCCATCGCCCAGATCGACCTTCTCGTATCCGGGCGCTGAAGCGCGGACGACAGTCTGCGGCCCGACGGTATCGACATTGCGGCTGTCGTCGGGCGTCAACCCGGCAAACCGAATATCGCCGCTCTCGTCGGTCGATCCGGCCGCCTCGACATCGAGGTTCGGAACGGCGGTTCCGGGGAACTCTTTGCCGATCTCGACCGCGGCATGCAAGGGACGGCCGGCGGCGTCGCGCACCCGGATGATCGCTGAAGCCGGCTCGATCCGCCGTGCCGTCAGGCTCGGCGTGAAGACGCGGTCGAGGAGGGGCGAGACGGCCACTGTCCCGGCGGCCAGGGAGTAGGGCTCCTCGATCGGAAATCGATCGATCGGCGTTGCGCGAAACGCGGCTTCAAGGTGCCAGAGACCCGGCCCGTCGAAACGCTCTAAGCCGACGCCGGACGCGTCGAGCGTCGCGCTGTCCTGGCCACTGGTTGCGTCGACCCGGCCGAACCGCAGGCTCGCTTTGCCGCTCAAGGCCGTGCCATCGGCTTGAAGAATGCGGAACGGTGCGCCGTAGACCTTTGGGAAGACGGCGACCTGCGTTGCGGTCGTCTCGCCGATGCGAACCGGGATGCCGGTGGCGGAGGCAGTCTCGCTTTCCCGCATGTCCTGCAATTCGTCGATCCGCGAGACGACCTCCTGGGTCCCGGCGTGCAGGTCATAGAGCCCCGGCAGCAGACGATCGAAATGCGCGATTCCGTCCGGACCGGTGACGGCGATCGGTTCCGCCACGTCCTCCATCATCTTGGCCTCGGCCTCACCGCCGACCGGAAGAGCCCAGGTCTCACGGAGATGGACAGTTTCGAGCACGGCCGAAATAGGAATTCCGCTCACCGGCCGGCCCGCGTCGAGGAGGGTGACGTCGAGCTTACCGGTCTGCGCGGTCATGACAAAATCAGCCACGGGCGGCGCCGGGAGCGGCGCGGACTCCGGCCCGGCCCCGGCCGCCACCCGCGGGAATTCCGGCCAGGCCCAGGCCGGCGGCCGGTCCGGGGCAATGGCGAGCAGTGTGGCGCCGAACCCCAGCACACTGCGCAGGCGGGCGCTCCCTTCGAGTGCATAGCGCCCGTCGGCATCGGTCGCGGCCTTGGCGGCCTCTTCATTCATGCGGATCCCGCCATAATACGTTACGCGGGCGAGGATCGTCGCATCCGGGACGGGGTGCCCCGCCTCGTCGCGCACAGTACCGCGAACCCACACGATGGTCTGGTCGCCCGGGCCGTAGGCGGGAGCCGGTGGCGGCGGACTTGCCGCCATGGACGCGCGCAAGGATCGCGCCCACTCTGGGTCCAAGTCCAGGTCATGCACGACCTGCCCGGCCTGGACCGTCACCAGCCGGCCCGGCAGGACGTCATTCCCGCCGGTCGGCGTCTTCGGCCCGGCCGACATCAGCCACTCACCCGCCTCGAGGTCGAGCGCGAACCGGCCATTTGCGTCAGGTGTCACGGTGATCAGCGTCGCCTTGTCGAAACTCATCGGCGGCCGGGCATGGACGAAGAGGCCGGCGTCGCGCGCCTGCGGCGGCAGCGTGCCCTCGACATGGGCAAACGGGACGAGCGGCGGCAGCGCCGGCGTAACCGTCGGGCCCGGCGCGAATTCGATCCGACCCAGCAGGGCATAACCAAATCCCGGCGCCGCCACCGACAAGCGGGATACGCCGGCCGGGTAGCGAAACCGTACGACCCCCCGGGCGTCCGTGTGCAGGGCCAGCGGCGGCGTCAGATCGCCGAAATGCTGCAAGGTGAATGGCTCGGCGACGACGATATCGATATCGGCAAGCGGTCTTAGATCCTGGCCGCGAATGACGAGTTCGACATCGGCCGAGGGTGGCTTCGTCTGGGCATGTCCCGGCGCGGTAGCCGCCAGGGCGACGAAGAACGTCAAGGCCAATGCCGGCCGCAGCCAGCGCATGAGCGAGTAGGTCACATCCGTGCCCCAGATTTCGTTATGAGAGGCGAACCCCAACTGCCGGATATAAGCATAAGGCCCGATTGGCGGCGAATTTGTAGCCACGGTTTGGCCTTATCCTGGTGCCAAAGGCGCCGCTTCGAAGGCCACCGCGCCCAAGGCGATGGAGAGTATGGGCCGCCTTCCTAGTGCGCGATTCAAGCGCCGGAACAACGCCTGAATCGCGCACTATCCTATTCAAATAGATCAAGATTCAGATTTCGGTCGGTCACACCCTAAATCAGTTGACCTACTGATCGCCACGGCGCCGTAGCACGACGCCGACGGTGCGGAACAGAATCACGAGATCGCCGCGGAACGACCAGGAGCGCGCATACTGGCTATCGATCGCTATGCGCGCATCGTAGGACGTGGCGTTCCGGCCACTAACCTGCGACAGTCCGGTGATGCCGGGCCGGCACGTGGCATAATCCCTGAACGCCGCGCCATATCGCCGGATCTCGCCGACGGCGATCGGGCGGGGGCCGATCAAGCTCATGTCGCCAATGATGACGCTGAACAGTTGCGGCAGCTCGTCCAGGCTGGAGCTACGCAGGAAGCGACCGAGCGGAGTCACGCGCGGGTCGCTCCGCAGCTTGTAGTCGCGCTCCCAATCGAGCAGAGCCTGAGGATACACGGCCAGCGTCCGGGCCAGCGCGGCCTCGGCATCAACGACCATCGAACGAAACTTCCAGCAGGTGAATAGCCTGCCGCCAGCTCCGACGCGGCGATGGCCGGACAGTACCGGACCGCAATCCCAAAACACAGCGATCGCGAGCAGGCCCAGAAGCGGCGCGAGAAAGAGCAGCAGGAAAATTGCCCCGGCTATATCAAAAGCGCGTTTCGGGAGGCTATTGGCGGGTGCTTGAGGTACTCCCAAGGCACAAGACAGACCGTCAAGCTCGACGATGATGGCCCTGCCTGCGGATATTTTTGTACGATCTCGGCCAAATTCCGACGTTTGCGCGCCGTCACGCGAAGCGGAATTCCGCACACCCGGAGTGTAATTCCGTCTCATTTGCGCCTCATGACGTAATCAAAGGATCAATGTTCGCGAGTAATTTCGAAGTTCCCCGAAATCTTTTCGTTTATTGTACATTACATCATTATTTACAGGAGCATTAGAGGATTTAAACGAATGTGATATGTGACATTTTCAGCGCATCGATGATATGCCTTACTGCGGCTCAAATTCTCTAACGGAACAGGCAATAATATTTGAAACTTATCGCGACTCGGGAGCGATTTCTTTTCCTTGACAAGAATCTACCGGGCGTGCCGAACGTAAACGCCGAGGGCGCGGAATCGCTCCCCGCCCCTGGCGCGTCCAGTCGACGCAATCCCAGTCGCAACATTCGGAGACAGGCATTCTTGCTAAACACTGACGGGCGGTTGGCCGGCGCTGCGCACCTCCTCCGCGGTGCGTTCCGTGCACCCTTGGTTTGCGCCCCCTCTCGGGCTGGGCCTGATCATCGTCTCGGCATCGCAAAGCTGCGGCCAGCAGCCTTTGCCGGCGCCGCAGGACGAGCTTCGACCGAAAATGCTGATCGAATGACTTTTCCGGCGACTCGCCTGCGAAGACCTACTTGCCCGCCCCGCGCAGCTTGAACCACGCCTCGCCCAATCTCGGTTCCGACGCACCGCAAACCATCCTGGGCGAGCCGCGGCCGAATTACGATCCGATCGTCATCGACCCGCCGCCGGTCATGCCTGTCGCCGATGAGGACGGCATCCGCATGCAGTCACCACAAGGCCGTTCATCACGGATAATTATCCATGCACTCAGCGACATCCCCTGCCGCCGAAGGGAAGATAGCTACCACCGGGTCTAAGACTGCACCCAAAACAGTATCGTCTCAATAAAGTCACAGGGGCTGGTCCGCTCTTTACGCCGTTCTAAATGTTCAACAGACATAATTCCGAATCTGTCTGATCGCCGATCAACAGATGTTGTTGATATTGAGGGCGAGATACGAACGTGCGGGGTGAACAGTACGCTGCGGACGCACGGCCGATCACCGGCATACGGGGATTGCGGCTGACGACACTCCATTCGGTCCGCTGGACAGAGACTAGCTCTGCATCGATCTTTGGCGTACGGCATCTCATCACCCTGCTCGCCGCCCGCCTGTTGCCGCCGGTCGATCCTGGACTCAACACGCTGGTCAAACCCACCCTTGGCAGCGTATTTCTCTTTGCCGATGTCGGGACCAGTCAGGCGATCATTGACAAACACGCGGCAACCCATGAGCAATTATCCAGCCTCTACCGGTATAATATCTTGTTCGGGTTGGTCATTGCCGGGCTCTTCGCCCTCTTCATTCCGATCGTGGCCGGGATCCATGGTCAACCGCGCCTGCTCGTCATGATGCTGCTGGCCGGCGACGCCGGCGTCGTGACGCTCGCTCTGGCCCAGTTCGTGGCAGTGTCGTCGCGCAGCCTGCTGCCGTGGCTGGCCGGAAGCGACCTTACCCGCATTCGGCTGCGCCGGCGCATACGGTGCGCTCAGCGTGATTATTCGGCGTCATGACGTCGTACAGCTGGCCGGGCTCATCCGTGCCCAGGCGTGACCACAATGTGAGGGACAACGCCATGGCCGAAAAGCCGCTCGTATCGGTCGTCATTCCGACCTACAATCGCGCCGGTACGATTGCCCGAGCGATCGAGAGCGTGATGCGGCAGAGCCATCGGCCGCTCGAGATCATCGTGGTTGATGACGGCTCCTCCGACGGGACCTTGCGGGCGATCGACTGCAACGCCTACCCATTGCCGCTTACCCTTATCTCGCTCAGCCGCAATCAGGGAGCCGCCGCCGCGCGCAACCATGGGATCGCCATGGCGCAGGGCGTCTATGTCGCGTTCCTCGACAGCGACGATGAATGGCACCCTGACAAGATTACGCGGCAGCTCAGGGCGCTGGCGACTGCGGGGCCGGCCTTCGGATCCTGCTACACCGGCATCGCCAGGCTCGGCGAGGACGGCAGGCTATGCGGCCTCAGTCGGGCGATCGCAGCGGGCGATCTGCGCCTGGCGCTGTTCAATCACAACCTCATCGGCTCGGCCTCCGGCCTGCTGGTGACGCGCGCGCTGCTGCGGGCCGTCGGCGGTTTCGATCGCACGCTGGCGTCTTGCCAGGACTGGGATCTCTGTATCCGATTGGCCGACCGCACGCGGTTCGCCTGCGTGCCGGAACCGCTCACCCTGCTGCACATCGCACGCGAGGGCCGGATCAGCTCGAATGGCCATGCCCGGCTCTCGGGATACCTGCAGCTCTACCGCATGCATCTGCGCGGGCCGTTCAAATCCGGACGGGTCGACACTGCCGTATTTCGCACCAATCTCGGCGAGATTTTCATGCAGCTTGGTCGGCCTGACTACGCGGCGCGGCAATTCGCAGCGATTTGGCGCGCCAAGCCATGGTCGGTGAAGCGAATGACACTGCTGGCATTGGCCTGGTCGGGGATCGGTGCCGTGCACTATTTTCGCGCTGCCGCCTGGCTCAACCGGGTCGAAATGAGGCTCCGGCTGTCGCCGATCGCGGCGGCATCGACCCGAGTTCCTCTCGCTCCACGGGGCCGGCGGCCGTGAAGATCGCCCTTTGTACCGATCGGTTTCCGACCGCGTCGGAGACCTTCGTCGAGAACCAGATTTGTCCCTGTTCGAACTTGGCATCGACGTGACCATCCTGCCCTAGGGTCGCGGGTCCACCGAATACCTGGCCGGATCGCTGGGCGACGATGCTCCCAAGGATGTCGCACTTCTTGGCGATGCTCACGGCGGTCCCGGAGCCGATCTCGTGCTCCAGGCCGGGGCGCAAGACCATCCGGGTGAAGCGTGCTTGGCGATGACCTTCGAGCAGTTCGACGGCGGCGATCAAAGTAGGACGTGAGAAGGGCTTCGCTCGCATCAACCTGCTGCTCGAATCGGGTTGAAGATCTCGACGCCCACGAAATCGCGCTCGTCGTCTGTGACCACAACACAGTCGTTGGTAGCCGCGATTGCGGCGATGATCGCGTCGAGGCCGCTGCGCGGTCGGCCGCTCGATTTCCGTTCGGCCATGAGATCGGCCCAGGCAAGGCCGGCTTTTTCGTCGAAGGGGAGGATGCGGCCAGCGAGGAGCGCTTGAGGCCCTTGAGGGCCACTGAACCATGTATCGAGCTGGTCACGACGCTTCCCGGCGGCCTTCTCAAGCACGCCCCTTCGAATCTCCGCCAAGGTCAGCGACGCGATGAACAGGTCCTCGTCGGACTGCCCGGCCATCCAAACAATCAGCGATTCTGATGGCGCCGGCTTCGTGAAATTGCTGATGATGTTGGTGTCGAGCAGGTAGCGCATCAAATGTCGACCTTCCGTCCTTCCTCGCGGGGACGGGTCAGGTCGAGTTCAGAACCGATGAGTGGCGATGCCATGAGCGCGCGGAGGATCCCGCCCCTCGTGGGGGGCTCGCCGTCGATCGTCTGCTGGATCATTGTACGGAGTCGGTCGGATTCAGGCCCGTCCTCGGCAAGTCGTCGCGCGAGCGTCCGGACCAACTCCCGATCGGAGCGCCGTTGCCAAGGGCGTCGATCCCGCAGCGGAGCCGTCGCCGGACCTGAACGCGATCTCGGTCGGCGAGTTGTGCGACTGGTATCTGGCCGAAGCCGAGGCCGGCCGCATCCTCGGGCGGCGCCGGCGGCCGATCAAGGCTTCGACCCTTGCCATGGACCGCAGCCGGATCGAGGCGCACATCAAGCCCCTGCTCGGCAAGCGTCCGATCGGCTCCCTCAAGCTCGGCGACATCGAAGGCGCGCAGGCAGACATCGCCGCGGGCAAGACGTCCAAGGCGCGCGTGGGCGCCCGCGGGGGCGCCACCACCGGCGGCGAAGGCGTCGCCGCCCGCACGATGTCGTCGCTGCATGCGATCTTCGAGCATGGCGTGCGTCTCGGCAAGATCGAGAGCAATCCGGCCAAGGGCGTGCGACGCCTCGCCAGCCTGCCGCGCGACCGCCGTCTCAGCCGCTCGGAAATCGGCAAGCTTGGCCAGGCGATGCGGGCGGCCGCGCAGGACGGCGAGCATCCGACCGGCCTCGCCGCGATCCGGCTGCTGCTGCTGACCGGTTTCCGGCGGATGGAAGGGCTTGGGCTTCAGCGCGCGTGGCTCAATGGCGAGGACGGCTCGGTCCGCTTCGCCGATACCAAGAGTGGGCCTCAGACCCGCGTGATCGGCCGGAGCGCGGTGGATCTGCTGCTCGCCCAGCCGCTCGTGGCGAAATCGCTCTTCTTCTTCCCCGCCGACTGGGGCGACGGTCATTTCGTGGGCGTGGTGCGCGTGCTCGATCGCGTCTGCGCGGCAGCGCAGCTCGACGGCGTTACCCCCCACACGCTGCGCCACACCTTCGCCAGCGTCGCCGGCGATCTGGGCTTCTCAGAGCTGACGATCGCCGCCTTACTCGGCCATGCGGCCCGCGGCGTCACCCAGCGCTACATCCATATCGATGAAGCGCTCAGGATGGCCGCAGACCGGGTGGCAGGCGAGATCGCCGATCTGCTGGACGGACGGGCGCAGTCGCCTCGCGCTCGGGGGCGCCGTGCCGATCCGGCCCAGCCGACGCCCGAAGCAGCCGGCGTGGAGTCATAACGGCACACGGGAAAGGGCGATGATAGCGAGCGGTCGCGGGCTCGCGGCTTGTTGCACAATCGCCTTCAGATCGGGTGCGTCCGAAATATGCAGCACAGTTCGGACACTGCTCTTTCCCGCGTCCGAAAAATGTAGTATCTTTTGGACATGACTGAGCTTGCCCTTGATCCGAATCTTCGCGCCCGGCTCCTCGACCGGATCGCCTCCAATCCCCAGGAGGTATGGACGCCGGCTGACTTCGTCGATCTCGGCAGCCGCGCCGCCGTGGACAAGGCGCTGCAGCGCCTCGTTCCCACTGGCGAACTGCGCCGCATCGACCGGGGGCTCTATGATCAGCCCCGGAAGAGCAGCCTGACCGGCCGCGCCAGCGTTCCCGATTATCGGGCCGTCATCCGCGCGGTAACGCGCCGCGACCAGGCCCGTGCGGTGGTGGACGGCATGACGGCCGCCAACGATCTCGGCCTCACGACCGCCGTGCCGGCCCGGATCGAGGTCCTGGTCGACGCGCGGCTGAAGCCCATCAGGCTCGGCAATCAGGAAATTCATTTCAAGCACGCAGCACCCAGCCGTCTCTATTGGGCCGGCCGGCCCGCCATGCGCGTCGTCCAGGCCCTGTACTGGATGCAGGACATGCTGGCCGGGAACGATGACGAGCGAGTGCGGGTGAAGGCCGCGCTGCACCGCCTGTTCGCCGATCCGAGTCACGGAGAGGCAATCCGCGACGACCTGCGAGCTGGCCTGTCGGCCCTGCCGATCTGGATGCAGGAATTCCTCCGCGATAGTCTTGGCCCGCCCGGCGCTGAAAGCGCAGCACCATGACGGCCGCCGCCTACCGGCAAATCATCTCCGCGCCGCAGCGCGACCGTCTCGATCTGTTCCTCGCCACGGCCAATCGGCTCGGCACGCCGATCGGAAATGTCGAAAAGGATTTCTGGGTCTGCTGGACGCTGAACGCACTCTATCACGAGCGGCCGGCAAATGAACCGCGCCTGTTGTTCAAGGGCGGGACATCGCTGTCGAAAGCCTATGGGCTGATCGATCGCTTCTCCGAAGATATCGACATCACCGTCTTTCGGGACGATCTCGGCGAGGCCGTGTCGCTCGAAACCCTGGAGACCCTGTCGAACAAGAAGCGCCGCGCGCAGCTCGACGCCATTCGAGACTCGTGCCGGACTTATATTACCGGGCCGCTCTACCAATTTCTGGATAGCCAACTCGCCGAATCCACCAGCGGCCGCGGCCGGGTCGAACTCGACCCGGCCGATCCGGACGGGCAGACGCTGCTGCTTTGGTATCCCGAAGCCGAGCCGCGTGATGACGCCTATGTCCGGCCCGCCGTGCGGGTGGAGTCCGGCGCCAAATCGGCCCTCGATCCGAACCAGCCCGTTTTGATCACGCCCTATGTCGCCGCCGAGGCACCGGAACTGGCGCTCTCTGTCGCCGGCGTCACCACGATCGAAGCCGGCCGGACCTTCTGGGACAAGGTCGTCATCGCCCACGGCTTGCGCCGCTGGTATGAACGGCGCGGCATCCTTCGGCAGGCCGGCCAGCGCGTGTCGCGGCACTATTACGACCTGCACTGTCTCTTCGCCTCGGCCGCCGGCCGCGTCGCCCTTGCTGAGTCCCACCTCGGGATCGACTGCGTGCGGCATGCCCGCATGTTCTTTGACCGGCCCGACTACGATCTGGCCTCGGCGGGTCCCGGCTCATTTGCCCTTGCCCCGATCGGCGGCATGATCGACGCCCTTGGCCGGGACTATGACAGCATGAAGGCCATGATTTTCGGTCCGGTCCCGGCGTTTGCGGAGATCCTGACATCGGTTCAGGAAATAGAGCGGATCGCGAATTCGGTAGCATCGTCACATTAATAAATTTTCTGATGAAAGCTACGTGATAGCAACCTGACCGTGCGCGCGCCCTGTCCGGCCACTTGCTGATGAGGCACTCATTGTTCCTTTCTTCAAGTGTCTGGGGTCCCGCGCTCTGCGACGATCGCTTCCATGCCCTCAAAGACCTTGCAATGCTCATATTCGCGGGACGTTAGCGCCGGTCAAAATCCGCGTAAATCTGACGATATTCGAGTTCGGGGCAGGCTGAGCTGGGCCGGGCTGCCGATTTGACAAGGGGCCTGTGAGCCCCTTGCCGATTGCTGGTGATCAGAACGGCAGATCCTGTTCGTCGATTTCGACCGTCTCGAAGCGGCCCTGGCGCGCCGGCTCGACCGCATCGATCGGCGGATGGAACGCATCGAACAGCACGTCACGATTTCCGGCGAGGCGCCGGCGGTATTTGTGCGCTTCTGGCTGACCAGCACGCTGCAATTGCCGGACACGGCGCTCGCGGCCGCGCAGACCAAAGGGCGGGAACGGTACGAGGGCTTCCTCGAAGCGCTCGTGCGGCGGCTCGCCAAGAGGCGAACACTCGTCCAAGAGATTTCGGATGATTTCAGCGCTGGCGAGAAGCAGGATGAGCTTCCCCGGACCTAACCTCCCGCCCGAGCTGCTTGTCGATCATCAAGATGACGCGCAGATCTGGCAGCGTTGCTTACCAAACTCACGGGAGATCTCTCCGGTACCGCTGGTAGGCCATGGCGTCGCGTAGATCACCGGCGCGGCCTCGTATGAGGCCCCCGAAGGCGAGCCCGTGCAGGATCGCACGCGCCGCCCGGTCCGACTAAAGCGTCAACAAAATGCCTCGGTCTGAGTAGTTTCCGAGTCTGCCCTCGCCGATCTCGGCTCCGCTACCGTCGATGAATTGATCGAGCATCTCAGAATGCACGGAGGGGCGGCTTCATGTCGGCGATCAGTGTTTCGGCAACGCCAACCCGCGACCGATTCGCGGGGACCGTCACCGTCTGCTTCGTCCGGGATGCAGCGCGCACCAGGGACCGGCCGCCGATTCTGACGATACAGGTGCTGGCATGAGCGGCTTTCATCGCGATTTGAGCCCGCTGGTCGACATGACCCGCCGCGCGGCGACGGGGCCTGTGCGGAACGCCCACCCCGTCTATGTCGATCTCTTGCCGCCCTGCAACCACACCTGCCCGGCCGGCGAAGACATTCAGGGCTGGCTGAGCCTGGCCCAGGCCGGCAAGTTCCAGGAAGCCTGGCGGCATCTAGTACGCGACAATCCGCTGCCCGCAGTGCATGGCCGGGTCTGCTATCACCCGTGCGAGAATGCCTGCAACCGCGGCGAGTTGGACAGTGCCGTCAGCATCCATGCGGTCGAGCGGTTCCTCGGCGACAAGGCCAGCGCCGAGCGCTGGAGCCTTCCGGCCGCCGCCAAACCCAGTGGTAAAAGGATCCTCGTGGTCGGGGCGGGGCCGAGCGGCCTGTCGGCCGCCTTTCACCTGACCCGGCTCGGCCACCAGGTCGAGATCCACGAGGCCGGCCCGCTGCCCGGTGGCATGCTGCATTTCGGCATTCCGGCCTATCGCCTGCCGCGCGACGTGCTGATGACGGAGATTGCGCGCATCGAAGCGATGGGCGTGCGCATCGTGCTGAACCACAAGGTCGAGGATGTCCTGGCCGAATGGGAGCGCGACAGCTTCGACGCCGTGTTCGTCGCCATCGGCGCGCAGGCCGGCGGGCATGTCGACATCCCGACCCGCGATGCCGCGCATGTCGTGACCGCCGTCAACCTGCTGCACGATGTCGGTGCCGGCGGCACGCCGAAGCTTGGCCGGCGCGTCGTGATATACGGCGCCGGCAACACGGCCATGGATGCGGCCCGGACGGCCAAGCGCCTCGGCGCCGAGGAGACCCTGATCGTCTATCGGTCGAACCGCGCGCATATGAAGGCGCATGATTTCGAGGCGAATGAGGCGCTGGCCGAGGGCATCAAGATCAAATGGCTGAGCAGCATACGCGACATCGGCGAGACCGCGCTGCAGGTCGAGATCATGGCGCTCGACGACAAGGGCGTCCTCCGGCCGACCGCCCAATTCGAGACCCTTGAAGCCGATGCCGTGATCCTGGCGCTCGGCGAGCAGGCCGAGAGCGGCTTCCTGCGCGGCATCACCGGCATCGTCGCGAAGCCGGACGGCACCGTGATCGTCGGCGCCGACATGATGACCGGCCATCCCGGCCTGTTCGCCGGCGGCGATCTGGTGCCGAGCACGCGCACGGTCACGACCGCAGTCGGCCACGGCAAGAAGGCGGCCCGGCATATCGATGCCTGGCTGCGCCAGCAGACCTATCTGCCGCCGCCGAAGCACCCCGTGGTCGGCTTCGCTGATCTGCACCTGCCGATCTACAGCGATGCGCTCGCCTCAAGGGAGCAGGCTGTTCCACCCGCACTGCGAGAAGGCTTCGACGAGATCACGACGGGACTCGACGAAGCGGCAGCGTTGCATGAGGCGCGGCGCTGCCTGTCCTGCGGCAATTGCTTCGAATGCGACAATTGCTTCGCCGCCTGTCCCGAGGTGGCGATCGTCAAGCTCGGCCCGAGCCGCGGCTTCCGGGTCGAGCTGGCGCTGTGCACCGGCTGTGCCGTGTGCGTCGAACAGTGCCCGTGCCACGCGATGGAGATGGTTCCGGAGATCGCACCCGACTCCGTCTATGCCCTGGAGGCCGGACGATGAGCACGCGCACCACGATGGACGGCAACACGGCCGTCGCGCACGTCGCCTACCGGATCAACGAGGTCTGCGCGATCTTCCCGATCACACCCTCCTCGCCCATGGCCGATCTCGCCGATCAGTGGATGTCCGATGGGCTGGCCAATATCTGGGGCAACATACCCGTCGTCCAGGAGATGCAGAGCGAGGGCGGGGCTGCCGGCGCGGTCCATGGCGCGCTGCAATCGGGCGCCTTGACGACGACCTTCACGGCGTCGCAGGGCCTGATGCTGATGCTGCCGAACATGTTCAAGATCGCCGGCGAGCTGACCTCGACCGTGTTCCATGTCGCCTCGCGCTCGCTCGCGACCTCGGCGCTCTCGATCTTCGGCGATCATGCCGACGTGATGGCCGTACGCACGACCGGCTTTGCGCTGTTCTGCTCGGCCTCGGTCCAGGAAGCCCATGACTGCGCGCTGATCGCGCAGATGGCGACGCTCGAAGCGCGGGTACCCTTCCTGCACTTCTTCGACGGCTTCCGCACCTCCCATGAGCTGAATACCCTGGAGCTGCTGAGCGACGCCGAGATCCGCTCGATGATCGACGACCGGCTGGTCCGCGCCCATCGCGGCCGGGCGCTCAATCCGGAGCATCCCTTCATCCGCGGCACCGCGCAGAACCCCGACACCTTCTTCCAGGCGCGCGAAGCGGTGAATCCTTACTATGCCGCGGTGCCCGGCATTGTCGAAGGTGCCATGCAGCGCTTCGGCGCGATGACCGGCCGGCACTATCATCTGTTCGAGTATACCGGCGATCGGGATGCCGATCGGGTGCTGATCCTGATGGGCTCCGGCGCCGAAACGGCGCGCGCCACGGCGGCGGCCCTGCGGGCGGGCGGCGAGAAGGTCGGCGTCGTCCAGGTGCGCCTCTACCGGCCCTTCTCCGTCGACCATCTGCTCGCGGTGCTGCCGGCCTCGGTGCGCGGGATCGCCGTGCTCGACCGGACCAAGGAATCCGGCGCCACCGGCGAGCCGCTGTTCCAGGACATCGTGACCGGCCTTGCCTGCGCCGTCGGGCGCGGCGAACGACCGACCATGCCGCGCGTGATCGGCGGCCGCTATGGCCTCTCCTCGAAGGACTTCACGCCAGCGATGGGCAAGGCCGCCTTCGATGAGCTGAAGGCCGACAAGCCGCGGATCAGCTTCACGCTCGGCATCACCGACGATGTGAGCCATACCAGCCTCGCCGTCGACGACAGCTACATGATCGAGAAGGACGACGTCACGCGCGCCGTCTTCTATGGGCTGGGCGCCGACGGCACGGTCGGCGCCAACAAGAACAGCGTCAAGATCATCGCCGAGAATGCCGGGCGCTACGCCCAGGGCTATTTCGTCTATGATTCCCATAAATCCGGGGCGCAGACGATCTCGCATCTTCGTTTCGGTCCCGAACCGATCGAAGCGCCCTACCTCATTTCTCAGGCCAGCTTCGTCGCCTGCCACCAGTTCGTGGCGCTGGAGCGGCAGGATCTCCTGCGCGTCGCCGCACCGGGCGCGACGGTGCTGCTCAACGTGCCCTATGCCGCGGACGAGATCTGGGACCAGCTGCCCCGGCCGGTGCAGCAGACGATCATCGAGCGGAAGCTCCGCCTGTTCGTCATCGACGCCTCCGAGGTGGCGCGCGCGGCAGGGCTGGGGGCGCGGACCAACACCATTCTGCAGACCTGCTTCTTCGCCATCTCCGGCGTGCTGCCGCGCGACCAGGCGATCGGCCATATCAAGGACGCCATCGCCAAGAGCTATGCGCAGAAGGGCCAGGCGGTCATCGACAAGAATTTCGCCGCGGTCGACGGCACCCTGGCACGACTGAGCGAGGCGACGATCTCGGCCCGGGTCACGAGCGATCGGGAGCGGCCGCCGCTGGTCCCCGCCGATGCGCCGGACTTCGTCCGCATGGTCACCGCCCGCATCTTTGCCGGTGTCGGCGACGATATTCCGGTCAGCCTCATCCCGGCCGACGGCACGTTTCCGTCCGGCACCTCCGCCTTCGAGAAGCGCAACATCGCAGAAGCCGTCCCGGTCTGGCGCGAGGATCTCTGCATTCAATGCGGACAATGCAGCTTCGTCTGCCCGCACAGCGTCATCCGCGCCCGCTACTATCACGAAGAGCGGCTGGCCGGCGCACCGTCCAGCTTCAAGTCCGCTCCGGTCAATGCGCGGGGCTATCCGGAAGCGCGGTTCTCCCTGCAATTCTATGTCGAGGATTGCACCGGCTGCGGTCTCTGCGTCGAGGCCTGCCCGGCGACCAGCCTGCGCGAGGCCGACGTCAAGGCGATCAACATGGCGGACAAGTTGCCGCTGCTCGAAGCCGAGCGCGCCAATATCGCGTTCTTCGAAACATTGCCAGTGAACGACCGGGCGCGGGTCGATTTTGCCGATGTCCGCGGCGTGCAGTTCCTGCAGCCGTTGTTCGAATTCTCCGGCGCCTGCGGCGGCTGCGGCGAGACGCCCTATCTCAAGCTGCTGAGCCAGCTGTTCGGCGACCGGCTGCAGATCGCCAACGCCACGGGCTGCTCATCGATCTATGGTGGCAATCTGCCGGTCACGCCTTGGACGAAGGATGCCGAAGGACGCGGACCGGCCTGGTCGAACTCGCTGTTCGAGGACAATGCCGAATTCGGCCTGGGCTTCCGCCTCGCCGCAGACAAGCACCTCTCGCTTGCTCTGACATTGCTGGCCGGCTTGGCGCCCAGGATCGGGCCCGACCTCGCCGAAGCGATCGCCAAGGCGCCGCAGATCCAGGAATCGGAGATCCGCGCGCAGCGCATCCGGGTGGCGCAGCTGAAGACCCGGCTGCTCGGCCTGGACGACCCGCTGGCGCTCGATCTGCTCTCTGTCGTCGATCATCTGGTCCGCCGCAGTATCTGGATCGTCGGCGGCGATGGCTGGGCCTACGATATCGGCTATGGCGGCCTCGATCATGTGCTCGCGACCGGCCGGGATCTCAATGTCCTGGTGCTCGACACCGAGGTCTATTCCAATACCGGCGGCCAGGCCTCGAAGGCGACCCCGCTGGGTGCCGTGGCCAAGTTCGCCGCCGCGGGCAAGCGGACCGCGCGCAAGGACCTGGCGCTGCAGGCGATCGCGTATGGCAATGTCTATGTTGCCCAGGTGGCGATGGGTGCCAATCCGCAGCACACGTTGCAGGCGTTTCGCGAGGCCGAGGCCTATGAGGGGCCGTCCCTGATCCTGGCCTACAGCCATTGCATCGCCCATGGCATCGACATGCGCTTCGGCATGAAGCAGCAGGATCTGGCAGCGGCCAGCGGCTACTGGCCGCTGTTCCGCTTCAACCCGATGATGCGCACAGTCGACGAGAACCCGTTCCGGCTCGATTCACCGCGTCCCCGCATTCCGCTCAAGGCCTATGCCTATAACGAGCTGCGCTACAGCTCGCTCGCGGGCAGCCATCCGGCCGAGGCGGATATCCTGCTCGCCCAGGCGCAGGCGGTGGTTACCGAGAAATACCGCCAATACGAGGAGCTGGCGAGCCGCAGCGGCAGCCGGTTCCATCCCGAGGTGCCGGCCGCGCGGCCGGAAGCGCCGCGTCCTGCGGGCCGGTAGCGCGCCGATCAGGAGCCCATCATGGACTTGGCCACGACCTATCTCGGCCTCCCGCTCTGCAGCCCGCTCGTCGCATCGGCGTCGCCGCTGAACGCCAAGCTCGACAATCTCCGCCGGCTCGATGATGCCGGCGCCGGCGCCATCGTCCTGCCGTCCCTGTTCCAGGAGCAGATCGAGGCCGCAGCCACGGCGCGCGACGCGCGGATCGAGGTTTATGCCGACAGCTCGCCGGAGGCCCAGTCCTACTTCCCTGGTGCTGTCAGCGGACCCTATGGCGTCACTCCGGACCGCTATCTCGATCTGGTCCGGCGCGGCAGCGAAGCGGTGTCGGTCCCGCTCATCGCCAGCCTGAACGGCTCGTCCCGGGCCGGCTGGATCGATTACGCCCGACAGATCGAGCAGGCCGGCGCTTCGGCGCTCGAGCTGAACATGTATTACGTCCCGACGGATCTCCTGGAATCGGGCGCCGATGTCGAGGCCCGCTTCGGTCAGATCGTGGAAGCCGTGTGCCGCGCGGTGACCCTGCCCGTCTCGGTCAAGCTGACGCCCTATCTGAGCTCGATCGGACATTTCGCAGCGTCGCTGGTCGAGCGCGGTGCTGCCGGTCTAGTGCTGTTCAACCGCCTGCTGCCGCCCGAAATCGATCTGTTGCGCATGCGGCTGGCCGACCGGCTCGACCTCAGCGAACCCGCCGAGCTGCATCTGCCGCTGCTGTGGATCGCGATCCTGGCCGGGCGCGTCCGCGCCTCCTTGGCGGCCTCCACGGGGGTCGCCAAGGTCGACGATGTCGTAAAAGCTCTGCTCGCCGGAGCCGATGTGGTCATGACGACGTCAGCCCTGCTCCGCCACGATCTCGAATACATGGCGACGCTGACCGCCGAGCTGCGCCAATGGATGGAAGCCCGCGAAATCGCCGCTCTGGCGGATCTGCGCGGCATCATGAGTTGGCAGAAGAGCAAGGACCGGAGCGTCTATACGCGCGCGAACTATCTGCGAATTCTGGAAGGTTACGCGTCTTCGTAGTCGGGGACTGGCGAAACGAGCGGAGCAACGGCTCAGGCGACCAAGGAGACGGGCATCTTCGGCGTCCTGGGGCCGATCCTCATGTGCGTCTTTGCAATGCCGCTGCTGCTCGGCGTCAAGTTGCGGAACGAAGCCAAGCGCGCGGAAGCCAAGCTCGGCGCCGGCTTAAGCCTAGCGAGCGACCAGGGTACGGCCTTCCCGAGCTTGACCGGCCGGACGTTTCGCGTCGCCGCGGCCGCCGGAAGCAGCGTCGCCATGATCGAAGGCGAGTTGCACAATGACGCGGCCATCGAATCCGTGGAAAGAGCCGGCAAGGCGCTGGCCGTGGCGCCCGATCTGCGCCTCGTCGCCGGGGACGAGATTGCCGTCATCGGCCGGAGAGCGGCCGTTCTCGCGGCCGGCGTGCTGACCGGGCCGGAGACCGATGCGCTCAAAGACCCCGAGCTCGTCGTCGAGTCCCGCGATGTCGTGTTCACGCGCAAAGGCGCCAACGGCCTGACCTTGGCCGCATTGCGCACGCTTATCGGCCAGAAGATCCGCCACGGCGTCTATACCACCGGCATCGTCCGCATGGCGCTCCCGGTCCCGGTTCTGCCGGGAACGGTCTTGCATCATGGCGACGTGCTCCGGCTCTACGGTACGCCGGCAGAAGTGAGCGGGGTCGCCAAGCAGGTCGGCTATGAGATCCTGCCGGACATCACAACGGATCTGGTCTATCTCGGCCTCGGCATCCTGGCCGGCATCCTGATCGGGCTGATCGTCGTGCCGATGGGCGTGCCCATGTCGCTGGGTTCCGGCGGCGGCGTCCTGGTCTCCGGCCTGATCTTCGGCTGGGCGCGCGCAAAGCATCCGACCTTCGGCGCCTTGCCGTCGGCCTCCGCCCAGGTCCTTCGCGATATCGGCCTGGCGGGCTTCATCGCCGTCGTCGGGCTGCAGGCCGGCAAAGCGGCCTGGCTGAAACTCCTGAGCGATGGGCCGATGCTGCTTGGGCTGGGCGTGCTCGTCTGTCTGGTGCCGCTGCTGCTGACCTATGCCTTCGGCCGCTATGTTCTTCGTTACGAGAATGGCCTCGTCTTCGCCTCTGCCCTGGCCGGCTCCCGCAGCGCCGATCCGACCTTCGGCATGTTGCTGCAGAAGACCCAGAGCAGCGTTCCGACGCTGCCCTACGCCATAAGCTACTCGATCGCCCAGGTTACGCTGACGCTTCTGGGCCCGCTTGTCGTCGCCCTGACTTGAACCGATTCGAGGGCGAACCGCAGTACCCAAAAGTTCAGCCGAACCGACCGGCGACGTAGCGCTGCGTCCGAAGCTCGCGAGGGGCCGTGAACATCTGCGCCGACAGCCCGATTTCGACCACCTCGCCCAGGTAGAAGAAGGCGACCTGATCGGCGCAGCGCGCCGCCTGATGAAGATTGTGCGTGACGAGCACGACGGTCAGCTGCCGCTTCAGATCGTCCATCAGACCTTCGATCAGGGACGTGGAGAGAGGATCGAGGGCACTGGTCGGCTCGTCGAGCAGCAGCACCTCCGGCCGCACGGCGAGGGCGCGGGCGATGCACAGACGCTGTTGCTGGCCGCCCGACAGGCTTTGCGCCGCAGCCGAGAGCCGGTCCTTCACCTCGGGCCAAAGAGCCGCTCGGATCAGCGCCTCCTCGACCCGGTCCGCCATCGCCGCGCGCGAGAGTTTCCAGTGCAGCCTGGCCCCGAAGGCGATGTTGGCGAAGATCGACATCGGGAATGGCGTCGGTTCCTGAAGTATCATGCCGATCCGGCTGCGCAGCCACCTGACATCGACCTCGGGGCCGAGAATATTCTGCCCCTCGAACTGCACATCGCCAGTTGCTCGCTGCCCCGGATAGAGGTCGTAGAGACGGTTCAGCACGCGCAACAAGGTGGATTTGCCGCATCCGGATGGTCCAATCACAGCGGTCGTCTGCTTCTCCGGCAGGTCCAGCGAGACGCCTTTCAGCGATTTGCTCCCGCCGTAAAAGAAGTCGAGGTTTCGAACGGTGATCTTGGGGCAGGCCAGCATGCACCCGGTCCGCCAGTCCAACCCGTTCGGCTGGCCAATCCCGCCCGGATCTATGGCGGCCGCGGCTCCGCCGCCCGGTAGACTCGTCGTAACGGTCATCGCCATGATGGTTCCCCGATGTCGCCCGCGCGGCGCGCGGCGCAGCTTGATGGAAGCAGTGCAGCCGTGATCACGCCGATCGGTGCTAGATGTCGGTTTTCGGCTTCGACCTTCGGTCGTGCTCGCGCTGCCGCAGACCTTAGACTCAGGAAAGCGTAAACAAAACCGTCGGAATATACCCATTATTGAGAGCTATGCTTTGGATATCGAGTATAAATGACAGTTTCGTGTCAATTCAATTTGGAGTATACTATCGAGTATCTTCTCCGGCATGATTTCTCCGGCGCCGCGGTCCAGCGACAGAATTCGCCTTCGGCCAGGCAGGTCGCGCCGACCCGGCATTTGCGACGGCCCTTATCGATGGCCAGGCATGGGCGCCCCGCCTCGCCTACGAAGCGGCCGGCGGGCCGAGCGCGCGGTCGACAGCCCGCGACAGATCTACTTCGCGGAACGGCTTCTGCAGGACCGCGGCAACCGGTTTGAGCGCCTGAACCGTTGGGGTATCGGCGCTCATGAAGACATGCGGTATCGGCCAGGTGCGGTGGATCTCTTCGACGGCCGCGACACCGCTGCCATTGCCCAGGCGAACGTCGACGAGTAGCAGATCCGGTCGGTACCGCAAGGCGGCCGCCACCGTGCCGGCCTCGGTCTCCTCGATGGCGCAGATTTCGTAGCCCATGCCGATGCGCATTTCGGCGAGCAACTCGCCGATCAGCGCATCGTCATCCACCACGAGGATGCGAAGCGGTTTCATCGAAGCCCCCTCGACTCCGCTCACCCGGACGGCGATCCGATGGCAAGCGCGCCGAGCGTTGCGATGGCCGCCACGGTTTCGAAGCTGGAGAGGAAAGCTGGGAATCTTGTTCATTTCGGGGCGCTGCGGAGAGCGAAGGGCGTGCCCGCATCTTCCCGGACGCCGCAGCGCAAGCCGGCCTCACGGCCGGTTCTCCGACTTATGACATGGGTCGCCACCAATTCCAGGCCTAATCGCGCGGCGGAGAGCCGGTTCTGATACGCTCGCGACGGCAGCCCTGCGATCATCGGTTGAAAGACAATGGCCCTCGTCGAAGCCTGTCGCCGCTGGCGGGGCCGGAAACGACGCAGTCCGCAGCCGCCGATCTCGTCCCGTTCGAATCGAACGCGCGGTTGATCAGAATCTAGCGACCAGCTCACATTCCTGTGTATGGTTGCATCTGTACGCGTGAAGGACTTATCCTAAGGGAAGCACAAGATGGCCCCCCCCGCAGCCCGCCTCGGCTCTGGCAGCCTTGAGCCGGCCGAAGATGGCGACACTTGATGCCCCTGGCGATTTGGGGAGCTTTCCCGTCGTCGGCATCGGCGCCTCGGCAGGCGGCCTCGATGCCTGCCGGAAGCTCGTCGCGGCGCTGCCGCCGGCCAACGGCATGGCCTTCGTCCTGGTTCAGCATCTCGATCCGACCCATGAAAGCATGATGGTGGAGCTGCTGGCCGGGCATACCTCGATGGTCGTGCGGCAGGCGACGGACGGCATGCCGATCGAACGCGACCACCTCTACGTCATTCCGCCGGGCGCCTATCTCTCGGTCGGTAACGGCGCGCTCCATCTCTCGGCCCCCCAGGCGCCGCACGGGGCGCGCCTGCCGTTCGACTTCCTGCTGAACTCGCTTGCCGCAGCCTATGCGGACCGGGCCATCTGCGTGATCCTCTCGGGCACCGGCGGCGACGGCAGCCTGGGGCTCGGGGCGGTGAAGGAACGGGGTGGGCTGGTCATCGTCCAGGATCCGGACGAGGCGGATTATGACGGCATGCCGCGTGCGGCGCTGGCGACGGGTGCCGTGGATCTGGTGCTGCCGGTGGCGGAAATCCCCGATGCGCTGGTCAGAGCCGCGCGGGGGCTGCCGTTGTCCCGGGCGCATCCCGCGCCGCAGCAGGGCAACTGGCTGTCCCAGATCGTCGATTTGCTGCGCACCAGGACCCCGCATGATTTCCGGCTGTATAAGCCGGGGACGCTGCAGCGCCGGATCGAGCGGCGAATGGCGATGGCCGGGATCGCCCCGGACGACAAGGAGAGCTATCTGGACCGCGTGCGGAGCGACGCGGCGGAGCTCGACCTCCTGGCCACGGATCTGCTGATCAATGTCACGAGCTTCTTTCGTGATCCGAAGGTCTTCGACCACCTGGCCGAGCAGGTCATTCCCGACCTGGTGCGCAGCCACCCGGCCGACCGGCCGCTGCGCGTCTGGATCGCCGGCTGCAGCACCGGCGAGGAGGCCTACTCGCTGGCCATGCTGTTCCGCGAGGCGATCACGGCGGCCGAGCGCAACGTGAAGCTCCAGCTCTTCGCCTCCGACGTCGATCCGGATGCCGTGGCGTCCGCGCGAGAGGGGCGCTATCCGGAAGCGATCGAAGCGGATGTTTCGCCAGAGCGCCTGGCCCGCTATTTCGCCCACGAGGAGCAAAGCTACCAGGTCCTGCCCGAGCTGCGGGGCTTGGTCGTGTTCACCGTGCAGGACCTGCTGGCCGACCCGCCCTTCTCGCGCCTCGACATGGTCTCCTGCCGGAACCTGCTGATCTACCTGCAACCGGAAGCCCAGGCAAAGGTGATCTCGATCTTCCATTTCGCCTTGCGGGACGGCGGCCTTCTCCTCCTCGGCAGCGCGGAATCGATCGGCAACCCCGAGGGCTGTTTCGAGGTTATCTCCAAACCGGCCCGGCTCTATCGGCATATCGGGCACAGCCGTCCCGGCGAGGCCGGCTTTCCGATCGGCGGCGACGACGCCGTCCGCGTCTCAGCGCATCCGATGCTGCAGCAATCGCCCTCGCGCCAGCGCGCGCTGGCCGAGCTGTGTCGGCGAACGGTGCTGGACTGCTACGCACCGGCTGCGGTCCTGGTCAACCGCAAGCACGAATGCCTGTATTCCCTGGGACCGACGGAACGCTATCTCCGTGTGGCCCCCGGTCACGCCACCCTCGATGTGCTCGCGATGGTGCATGAGGGCCTAGGGATCAAGCTCAGATCGGCGTTCCAGCAGGCGAGCCAGGAGAATGCGCGCGTCAAGGTCATCGCCAGCCGGTTGGATCTCGCCGGCAAGACGATCCCGATCAGCATCGAGGTGCAGCCGGTCGAGAGCGAGGGCGAGACACTCCAATTGATCTGCTTCGTCGACGAGCCGGCCCAGGCGCAGAAACAGGCTCGGCCGCGCAAGAAGGATTTCTCGCCGCGGGTGGCTGAGCTCGAGCGCGAATTGGAGGCCACGAGAAAGGAACTGCACGGCGCCATCCGCAGCCTCGAAATCGCCAACAAGGAGCAGAAGGAAATCAACCAGGAGGCCCTCTCGGTCAACGAGGAATACCAGTCCACGAACGAGGAGCTGCTGACCTCGAAGGAGGAATTGCAGTCGCTGAACGAGGAGCTGACCGCTCTCAACAGCCAGCTCCAGGAGACGCTCGAGCGGCAGCGGATGACCGCGAACGATCTGCAGAACGTGCTCTACAGCACCGATGTCGCGACGCTGTTCCTCGACACCAAGCTCGACATCCGTTTCTTCACGCCGGCCACCAGGACGCTGTTCAATCTGATCCCCGGCGATGTCGGGCGGCCGCTCGCCGACCTCAATCCGCTGGCCGGCGACGGCTCGCTGCTGACCGATGCCCGCGCGGTGCTGCAGACCCCGGCGCCGGTCGAGCGAGAGATCGAGGCGCAGAGCGGTGTCTGGTATGTCCGTCGTATCATGCCCTACCGCGCCCAGGATGGCGGGGTCGAAGGCGTGGTCATCACCTTCGTCGACGTGACCCAGCGCAAGCACGCCGAGGCGGCGCTCGAGGCGGCCAAGCGGCAGGCGGAACTCGCCACGGCGGCGAAATCGCGGTTTCTCGCGGCTGCCAGCCATGATCTGCGCCAGCCGCTGCAAACGCTGGCCCTGCTGCAGGGGCTCCTGGCCAAGACGGTCGAAGGCGAGAAGGCGAAGGGCCTGGTTGCCCGGCTCGACGAGACCCTGGGCGCCATGTCGGGCATGCTGAGCACGCTCCTCAACATCGATCAGATCGAGATCGGGACCGACCGTCCCGAGATCGTCAGTTTCCCGGTCAATGAGCTGTTTGGGCGGCTGCGGGACGAGTTCGCCTATCACGCGCAGGCGAAACAGCTGGCGCTGCGCGTCGTCCCCTGCGGGCTGTCGATCAGCAGCGATCCCAATCTGCTCGAGCGGATGGTCCGCAACCTGCTCTCCAACGCCCTGAAATACACCAAGCGCGGCAAGGTGCTGCTCGGCTGCCGACGGTCCGCGGGCAAGCTCAGCATCGAGGTCTGGGATACCGGTATCGGCATCGCCAAACCGGAGCTCGAGGCGGTCTTCGAGGAGTACCATCAGATCGACAACCCTGCGCATGAACCGAGCCGCGGGATCGGTCTCGGGCTCTCCATCGTGCAACGCCTGGCCAAAATCCTCGGTCATCGGGTGACGGTCCGGTCGGAGTTGGGCAAGGGCTCGGTCTTCGCCATCGAAATCACGCTCCCTGCGGCCGGCCCGATGCCCGGCCTCGAGCCGCACAATCAGGCGGTCATCGTCAGCGGCGTCGAGCAGGCTCACCGCACCGGTTCGATCCTGATCGTCGAGGACGATCCAGAGATCTCGGCCCTGCTCGCGCAATTCCTCGAGGATGTCGGCCATCGCGCGACAACCGCGGGCGACGGAGTCGACGCGCTGGAGCTCGTGGCGCGCGGCAAGATCCGACCCGACCTCATTGTCGCGGACTACAATCTGCCGGGCGCGATGGACGGCCTCCAGGTCGCCGCGAAGCTCCGGGAAGGGCTGCATCGTCAGATCCCCGTCATCATCCTGAGTGGCGACATGTCGAGCGGCGCTCTCGGCAACGCGGCGCTTCAGGACTGCGTAAAACTCAGCAAGCCGGTGAAGCTGGAGGAACTGACTCAGGCGATCGAGCGCCTGCTGCCCGCAGCGCGCTCCGCCTTGCTTCCGCGCGTCCTGGCACCGGTGGAACCGGTTGGGACGCCCCTGGTCCCCGTGATCTATTTCGTCGACGACGACACCGAGATCCGGGATGGGCTCCGGGACGTCCTTGAAGCCGAAGACTGGACCGTCGAAGTATATGCCGACTGCGAGAGCTTTCTCGCGGCCTATCGTCCCGGGCGCGAGGCGTGTCTGCTGGTCGACGCCTACTTTCCCGGCATGAACGGCTTCGAGCTGCTCGACCGGCTCCATGCGGCGGGTCATCCTCTGCCGTCGATCATGATCACCGGCAACAGCGACGTGCCGATGGCGGTTCACGCCATGAAAGCAGGCGCTCTCGACTTCATCGAAAAGCCGGTGCGCGCCGGCGAGCTGATTGCCTGCGTCGAACGCGCGCTCGAACAATCCCGGGACGCATCGAAGCTCTCTGCCTGGCGGGAAAATGCTGCGCAGCTCGTCGCCGGGCTCACCATGCGGCAGCGCCAGGTCATGGAACGGGTCCTTGCCGGCCAGCCCAGCAAGATCATCGCGGCCGATCTGGGCATCAGCCAGCGCACCGTCGAAAACCATCGCGCCACGATCATGAAACGGACCGGGGCGACCTCGCTTCCGGCGCTCGCCCGACTGGCCCTCGCCGCAGCCTCGAAAGCGAGCGACGAGCCGCGCCCCTCGACTGGTAGCACCGGCCGAAGCCGCCCGGCGACCAGATCCTAGATCTGGCGACGGGTGACACGGTCTCTAGTGCATCGATCCAACCGAAGGCGGCAGCCGAGGGTTGGAGAATTGATGCAAAAACAGAAAGTTAGTGCACTCGCATCTGAATCCGATGAATGCGTCAGTGCACCATTAGGTAGATTCCGAGTCTCCCGACACTCTGCCGCCGCGCGGTATCTGGGATTGGCGGCGCGGTCGGCCGGTAAACACAGTCGGTCGCTTGCGCCGGCTTCACAGGACAGGAACATCGACCATGAAGGCTCTCGTCTATCAAGGTCCGGGCAAAATGGCCCTGGAGCAGCGTCCCAAGCCGGAAATCGCGGCACCGACCGATGCGATCGTGAAGATCACGAAGACGACGATCTGCGGCACCGATCTGCACATCCTCAAGGGCGACCTGCCGGGCTGCGAGCCCGGGCGCATTCTCGGTCACGAGGGCGTCGGCATCGTCGAGGCGATCGGGGCGGCGGTCACTGCGTTCAAGCCGGGCGACCGGGTGCTGATCTCCTGTGTCAGTGCCTGCGGCAAATGCCTGTATTGCCGCAAGCAGATGTTCTCGCACTGTATGACCGGAGGCTGGATTCTCGGCAACACGATCGACGGGACGCAGGCGGAATTCGTGCGAATTCCCCATGCGGATACCAGCCTCTACCCGATTCCCGCCGGCGCTGATGAAGACGCGCTGGTGATGTTGAGCGACATCTTGCCGACCGGCTTCGAATGCGGCGTGCTGAACGGCCGGGTCCGGCCGGGGAACTGCATCGCCATCGTCGGCGCCGGGCCGATCGGGCTGGCGGCACTGCTGACGGCGCAATTCTATTCGCCGGGCGAGATCATCATGATCGATCTCGACGACAATCGCCTCGCTGTCGCGAAGCGCTTCGGCGCCACGGCAACCGTCAACAGCAGCGACGGCCAGGCGGTGACGGCGGTCATGAAACTGACCGAACAGCGCGGCGTCGACACCGCGATCGAGGCGGTCGGCATTCCCGCCACCTTCGAGCTGTGCGAGCAGATCATCGCACCGGGCGGGACGATCGCCAATATCGGCGTCCATGGCAAACCGGTCTCGCTCCATCTCGAGACGCTGTGGGACCGCAACATCACGATCACCACGCGTCTGGTCGACACGGCCAGCACACCGATGCTGCTGAACATCCTGCGTTCGCACAAGATCGATCCGAAGTTGCTGATCACGCATCGCTTCACGCTTGACCGAATTTCCGATGCCTATGAAACGTTCGGGCATGCCGCCAGCACGCGCGCCCTCAAGGTGATCATCGAGGCCTGAGCCGAGGCACTGAAGGGACTGGCAGAGGGGGCGTGGTTCCATCGTACTGCGATCCTGGAACCCTAATTGGCGTAGTATCGCCACTCTTGCCCGTCCCACCGAATCTTCTCGTTTCCGAAGAACCCAAGCTCGATGCAGGCAGCGGAGCTTGTTTCATTGACAATGACATGGCCGCCCGCGTGAGCGATGTCGATGATCCGGCGGGCAATTTCCGAAGGTTCGGCGCCGGTCGTCTGAAATGTCAAGGCCTCCTCGAACAATTCTCGGATCGGCTTCATGCTGACCCCTTCGCGCTGAGCCTCGGCAGAGATCGAGAACCAACCTATCCAGTTAGACTCTGAAGAAGTGGTCGTCGCGAGTCATTTTGTCCAGCGGCGATCTCTCTCGCCGGTGGCCACCAAATGCATCGCGCCGGACTGGCCGTGCCGAATTCGCGCATAGGCCTGGCCCGTTTCGCTTCGATGATCTGAGTAGATTCCGACTCTCTAAGCTCACCGCCGAAGTGGATAGACTATACATCACTAAAAAGATGACCTGATTGTTGTAGAACTAGGTGTCGCTCTGCGATGCTCTAGGCGGCAATCTCTGATGTATTGGCGATATGCTTGACAGAGAAGGCAAGTGTTGGACAAAGCCCAAGCTGATCATCATGGGTCAGCGCAGTCGCAAGGACATCATCCGGCGCCCGCACGGCTCACACCAAAAGGACGAATCAATGGCCTACCAAAGCGTCAACCCCGCAGATGGCAAGCTTCTGAAGAAACTCGCGGAGCTGTCCGACTCGCAACTCGAGGCCAAGCTCGCGGTTGCCGCGACTTGCTATGAGAGCTGGCGGCACAAGAGCTATGCCGAGCGGGCGAAGATCCTATCGAACGCGGCCGAGATGCTGCATGCCAAGGCCGGCGAATTCGCGCACATCATGACCCTCGAGATGGGCAAGAGGATCGGCGAGGCCCGCGGCGAAGTGGAGTTCAGCGCACGGATCCTGAGCTACTACGCCAAACACGCGGAGCGATTCCTGGCGCCGGTGAAGCTGCATCCGACGAATGGCGAAGCCCATATGGAGAGCAGCCCGATCGGCGTCGTGTTCTGCGTCGAGCCCTGGAATTTTCCCTATTACCAGCTGGCGCGGATCGCCGGGCCGCATCTGATGGCCGGCAATGTCCTGGTGGTGAAGCACGCCGGCATCGTGCCGCAATGTGCGATCGCGTTCGAGCAGCTGCTGATCGATGCCGGTGCGCCCCCCGGCCTCTATACCAATCTGCTGATCTCGCACGCCCAGTCCGAACGCGTCGTCGACGACCCGCGGATCAAGGGCGTCGCCTTGACCGGCAGTGTCGATGCGGGCCGCAGCATCGCGGCCAGGGCCGGGCGGAACCTCAAGGTTTCCTCGATGGAACTCGGCGGCAGCGACGCCTTCATCGTGCTCGAAGATGCCGATCTCGATCATGCCGTCAAATGGGCCGTCTGGGGCCGGATGTACAATACCGGTCAGACCTGCTGTGCGGCCAAGCGGTTCATCGTCGTCGAAGAGATCGCCGACAGGTTCCTGACGAAGTTCAAGACGGCATTGGCGGCTCTCAAGCCCGGCGATCCGCTCGACGAGAAGACCACGCTCGGCCCGCTCTCGACCGAATCCGCGCTGGTCCAGCTTCTGAAGCAGGTCGACGGCGCCGTCGCCAAGGGGGCCAAGCTGCTCCTGGGCGGCAAGCGCTACGATCGTCCCGGCGCCTATATGGAGCCGACGATCCTGACCGATATCAAACCGGAGAATCCGGCCTTCCGGGAGGAATTCTTCGGACCGGTCGCCTTGTTCTTCCGGGTCAAGGATGAAGACGCCGCCGTCGCTCTCGCCAATGACTCCGATTTCGGGCTGGGCGGATCGGTCTTCACCAAGGACATCGCCCGCGGCCGGCGCATCGCGACCCGGGTCGAAACCGGCATGATGTTCATCAACAACATCGACTGGTCGGATGCCGAACTGCCGTTCGGCGGCATCAAGGACTCCGGCTATGGCCGCGAGCTCGGCGACATGGGCATCCAGCAATTCGTCAACAAGAAGCTGGTTCGCGTGTCCTCGGCCGAAGCACCCGCATAGCGGTCGCCAAGCGAACCGAAGCCTGTGCCGGCCCGGCGGGGCGCTTCTCGCCGGGCCGGCGCGCCGACCATAAGAGGCGCCCAATGTACGTCAATGTCGCCGTCCTGAAGGAAACCTTGCCGCATGAACGGCGCGTGGCGCTGGTGCCGTCCGTCGTCGCCAAGCTGACCAAGCTGGGCGCCAGGCTGCATATGCAGTCGGGGGCCGGCGCCGGCATCAAACTCGCCGACGCCGCCTTCCCGGACGTCGTCTTTCTCGACGACAGAAAGCAGCTGGTCGAAGACGCCGATGTCGTCCTGGCGGTGCAGCCGCCCGCGCTCGAATTGGTCGGCGCGATGAAGCAAGGCGCCGTCCTCATCTCCTTCATCTACGCGAACAAGGAGCCGGCGCTGGTCCAGCGCCTGCTGGACAGGAAGATCACCTGCTTCGCGATGGAGCGGATCCCACGGATCACCCGGGCCCAGTCGATGGACGCCCTGTCCAGCCAATCGGCCTTGGCTGGCTATTACGCCGTGCAGCTGGGTGCCACCCATCTCGCCCGCATCCTGCCCAAGATCACCACGGCCGCCGGTGCCATCGGGCCGGCCAAAGTGCTGGTCATGGGCCTCGGCGTCGCCGGGCTCGAGGCGATCGCCACGGCGCATCGCCTGGGCGCCGTCGTCGAAGGCTACGACGTCCGGCCGGAAACCCAGGAACAGGCGCTGTCGCTCGGCGCCAAATTCGTCGAGACCGGTGTCGATGCGCGCGGTCCCGGCGGCTATGCCCGTGCGCTGACCGCCGAAGAAAAGAGCAAGGTCGACGCAGTGCTGACCCGGCATATCCAGCAGGCCGACCTGATCATCACGACCGCTGCCATCCCCGGAAGGCCGTCGCCGAAACTGATTGGCAAGGCCCAGGTCGCCGGCATGAAGTCGGGCTCGGTCATCGTCGATCTCTCGGCCGAGGGCGGCGGGAATTGCGAGGAGACCCGGCCGGGCGAGACGACCCGGATCGGCGCGGTCACCATCGTGGCGCCGCTCAACGTGCCGTCGCTGCTCGCCGAGGATGCCAGCGAACTCTACGCCAAGAACCTGTTCAACCTGCTGGCGCTGATGCTCAAGGACAACGTCATCACGCTCGACTGGGACGACGAAATCCTGGCCAAGACAGTCCTGACCCATGCCGGCGAGCGGAAGGACGGTGCCGCCAAGCCAGAAGCGCACGCCATCCCGAAGGTCGCCTGACCATGGAATCCCAGATCGAGATCACCGGCTTCGTCGCCCTCTATATCTTCATGCTCGCCGCCTTTGCCGGTTGGGTGATCATCGGCCATGTGCCGGCGATCCTGCATACGCCGCTGATGTCGGGCTCCAATTTCGTCCATGGCATCGTCGTGGTCGGCGGCCTCTTCGCCTTGCTCAATGCGAGCAGCACGACCGAACAGGCGATCGGGTTCTTTGCCGTGCTGCTGGGTGCCGGCAATGCGGCCGGCGGCTACGCGGTCACCGAACGAATGCTGGCGATGTTCCAGACCAGCGGGCAGCAGACCAGGCATGCCAAACCCCATCATGCGAAGAAGGCTTGAGGATCCGCCATGCTCACGATGCTCCCGCAATTGATCATCGGCGCGGCGGATCTCGCCGCCGCCTTCCTGTTTCTCTACGGCCTGCAGCGCATGGCGTCGCCGGTGACGGCGCCGTCCGGCATCTTCGTCGCCGGCTTGGGCATGCTGGTCGCGATCCTCGCGAGCTTTCTCTACGCCTTCGACGTCAACGAAGCCGCGCGGCCCTATCTGTTGGTCAATATCGCGCTCGCCCTCGTCGCTCTCGCCGTGGGCGGCGGCCTCGCCTGGTGGAGCGGCAAGAAGGTCGCCATGACCTCGATGCCGCAAATGGTGGCGCTCTATAACGGCATGGGCGGTGGTGCGGCCGGCGCGATCGCCGCGGTCGAGCTGTTCGGCGGCAAGGCGAACGGCGCCACGCAGCTGATCGTGACCTTGCTCGGCGCGCTGATCGGCGCGGTGTCGCTGTCCGGGTCGCTCATCGCCTGGGCCAAGCTCGACGGTATCCTGAAGCAGCCGCTGCGCATCGAGGGTCAGCAGATCCTGAACCTGGCGGTCATGGCGGCGACGCTCGCGGTCGGCGGCTATATCGTCTTCGTGACCTTGGCCGGTGGCGTGCCGGTGCTCGCCATGCCGGCGCTGATCGGCCTGTTCTTCGGGCTGGCGCTGGTCTTCGGCATCCTGATGACCCTGCCGATCGGCGGCGCCGATATGCCCGTCGTGATCTCCATCTACAATGCCTTCACCGGCCTCGCGGTCGGACTCGAAGGCTTCGTGCTGCAGAACCCGGCGCTGATGATCGCCGGCATGGTGGTCGGTGCTGCCGGCATGCTGCTGACCTTGCTGATGGCCAAGGCGATGAACCGCTCCGTCGGCAATGTGCTGTTCACGAATTTCGGCACCGTCGCCAAGCACAAGAAGAGCGATATGCCCGGCAGCCTGAAGCCGGCCGAAGCCGGCGATGCCGGGATCTATATGCGCTACGCCAAGAACGTGATCATCGTGCCGGGTTACGGCCTCGCCGTGGCCCAGGGCCAGCAGAAGCTCTACGAGTTCGTGAAGCTGCTGCAATCGGCCGGCGTCGCGGTCAAGTTCGCGGTCCATCCGGTGGCGGGTCGCATGCCCGGCCAGATGGATGTGCTACTGGCCGAAGCCGGCGTGCCCTATGACCTGATCTTCCAGCTCGAAGACATCAACGACGACTTTGCCAGTGCGGATGTCGCCCTGGTGATCGGCGCCAACGACGTCGTCAACCCGGCGGCGCGCAGCGACAAGGCCTCGCCGCTCTACGGCATGCCCATCCTCAACGCCGACAAGGCGAAACACGTCTATGTCGTGAAGCGCGGCGGCGGGGCCGGCTATGCCGGGGTCGAGAACGCGCTGTTCTATGGCGACAATTGCAACATGGTCTACGGCGATGCCCAGGCCGTGCTCGTGAAGATGATCGAGGCGGTCCGGGGCTTGGGGTTGTCCGCCGCTGCTTGAACCGGCGCTTTCGCCGATCTCGACTGATCCCAGTTTCACCGGAGGAGTTACCCCATGGCCCGCAAGATGCACGCCGCCGTCGTCGAACATTTCGGCAAGCCGCTTCTGCTTCAGGAATGGGACATTCCCACGCCGGGGCCCGGCCAGATCCTGGTCAAGACCGAGGCATGCGGCGTGTGCCATACCGATCTCCACGCCGCTCACGGCGACTGGCCGCTGAAGCCGAAACTGCCCTTCATCCCCGGCCATGAAGGCATCGGGCTCGTCGCCGCGGTCGGTGCGGGCGTGACCATCGTCAAGGAAGGCGATCGGGTCGGCGTGCCGTGGCTCTATTCTGCCTGCGGCCATTGCGAGTATTGCCTGAAGGCCCAGGAGACCGTGTGCGGCGAGGCCCAGTTCGGCGGCTACACCAAGAATGGCGGCTTTGCCGAATACATCATCGCCGACCCGGATTACGTCGCCCATATTCCCGCCGGCCTCGGCGCCAAGGAAGCTGCGCCGATCATCTGCGCCGGCATCACGACCTACAAGGGGATCAAGGAGACCGGTGCCCGGCCGGGCGAGTGGATCGCCATCTCCGGCGCCGGCGGGCTCGGCCATCTCGCGATCCAATATGCCAAGATCATGGGCCTCCAGGTCTGTGCCGTCGATATCGACGACGGCAAGCTGGCCCACGCGAAAAGCCTGGGGGCCGATCTCACCGTCAATGCCAAGACCGGCGACCCGGCCGCCGCCGTGAAGAAGGGCACCAATGGCGGCGCCCATGGCGTGCTGATCACGGCTCCCTCGCTCAGCGCCTTCAAGCAAGGCGTCGGCATGACCCGCAAGCGCGGGACCTGCGTCCTGGTCGGTCTGCCGCCGGGCGAGTTTCCGGTGCCGCTGTTCGATGTCGTGGCCGATTGCATCACCATCCGCGGCTCCTTCGTCGGCACCCGCGGGGATATGGCCGAAGCGCTCGCGTTTGCCGCCGACGGCAAGGTCAAGGCCGATATCGAACTGCAGCCGCTCTCAGCGATCAACCGGATCTTCGACCGGCTGCAGCATGGTGACGTCCCGTCCCGCGTGGTGCTCGATTTCGCGGCCGGCTGAACCGGCGTCGAAGTTCTTCCGAAGGCATGCGTCCCTCCGCCGCCGAATCTGGTGGAGGGACAAGTCCCTCAATTTGACCCCGTGCGCTACACGCGAAATGTTCTACGTATTTTCTGAGGCTGACGACCCGCGCCTGGTACAATCCCAACCTGGAATCACGCTGGTCCATGATTCCAAGCCTTATCGGCACTCTGACATTGATGGGCGCCCTGATGCTGACGGCGATGTCGGTCGCCCGCGAGCGCGAACAGGGTACGTTCGATCAGCTTCTGGTGACGCCGTTCCGCCCGTTCGAAATCATGGCGGGAAAGGCGCTTCCCAACATGGCCATCGGCCTGGCCCAGGCGACCACCATCCTGCTGATTGCGCAGTACTGGTTTCGCATTCCCTTCGCCGGATCCTTTGTCGTGCTCTATTCCGGCCTCGGGCTGTTCCTGATGGCGGCGGTCGGCGTTGGCCTGTTCGTGTCCTCCATCGCCAAGACCATGCAACAGGCCATGTTGTACGCTTTCCTTCTGGTGATGCCGTTTGCCTTGCTCTCCGGCTTGGCGACACCGGTCAGCAGCATGCCGGGCTTCCTTCAGACTGCGATGGTCATCAATCCCCTGCGCTACGCCTTGGACCTGACCAAACGGGTTTTCCTCGAGGATGCCGGCTTCGCTCAGCTGGGCTCGGATTTTCTGCCGCTTGGCATGATCGGATTGTTCACGCTCGCCGGCGCGGCCTGGATGTTCACCCGACGGCTGAGTTGAGATCAGCCACTCGAGCCGCTGACGGCGGTGAGGCGTGATCGAGCTCGCGCTGCTCGCTCGTGCTTACGGGAACCCGACCAGAATAGGGGGTGACGATGCGCTATTTTCTCGACGCGGAGTTCAACGGCTTCGGCGGGCAGCTGATATCCTTGGCGCTCGTCCCTGAGGATCAGTGTGCCGCTCCATTTTATGAGGCATTGCCGTGCACCGAGCCGACCGCCTGGGTTACGGACCACGTGCTGCCGGTATTGAAGGCGCGTCCCATCTCGCGCCCTGATATGATCGGGAAGCTGGCCGCGTACCTTCGCGGCGATTCAGAACCGGTGGTGGTTGCCGATTGGCCCGAAGATGTTGCGCATCTGGCACTTCTAATGGTCACCGGGCCGGGATCGCGCACGCCGTCGCCACGGATAATATTCGAACTGCTTGACTTGCCCCTCTTTGACTCCGCGATGCTCAGCGAAGTGCCACATAATGCATGCTACGATGCGATGGCAATGCGGGCGTACATTCTCGCGCAAGAGCAGTAGAGGGCCGCTCCCTTGCCTGCGACAGCTCATCCACCCGGGCAGTCAGGTGGTTGTGCGTGACGAAGCACTGTCGCTCGGCGTTTCAGGCCGAACCTGGCGGTCGACCGGGGGATGGTCGACATCGAACAGAACCGCTACGGCATCGGTCATCCGCAGGCCCTGTTCGCGGGGAGCTCAGCGATCGTGCAAGGCTTTGAATGCCTTGAAGAGAACCCGGGTGTCGAATGCACCCCGATAGACCGAAGGCGGTCCGCGGTCCAGGCCGAGCAACGATTGAACGGCGGTCTGTGCCGAGCGGATCGAGTATTCGACCGTGAACACGACATCTTCAGGCAGCTCGCAGAATTGCCCCATGAAGGCCAGGTCTTTCGATCCGGCCGGAATGACGTCGGGACGGTCACCTGCTTCGCGCCGCAGGAACTGACTGGTGATGAAGGGCATCATGCAGGGGATGCAGATGGCGCTGTCGAGGATGCCCGGCGCCGCCGCCGCGAACCGGAGATGTCCAAGGATTTCGGTCAGGATCTCGCGGCCGGTGCAGGCAGACATGGGCTTCTTGACGAAATCGCCGGGTTTGTCGACCGCCAGGCCGTAGCCCCAGAAGACGCTGGTCCCCTCCGGCTGGCCCAGGAAATGCGGCTGATGCGGGATGACGATCGAGGCCAGCCAACTCGACTGCGGGAAGGTGATGAGCCCTCCCTTGCCCGGAACGTCGCCGGTGACTTCCTGGACGAGTTGCAGGAAGCGCGGATCGCTGAGGGTCGTGGTGAACGACACCCATTTCGACTCGTCGACATGATCGGCGAAAACGCCGGGGCGACCGAAGGCCGGGCGGTCGCGGGCGATCCGTTCCCAGAGCTGCCAAGCGCCGCCATCATTCTTGTCCTTGAGCGTGGGCGCGGCGTCCATGCCGCCGAGGTTGGACCCTTCCGTCATTGATCCCAATGTGACCAGCACCAAATCCTTGGGACCAACCGCGATCTCGCCGATCTTGCCGTCGCATAGCGTTGCGATCCGGCGCACTGCCGTCGCATCGTCGGACGGGGCGAAGCTCAAATCCGTGACGCGGGTGCCGAGCTGGAAGCGGACACCGCGCTCCTCGAGCCATTTCTGCAAGGGCCGCACCAGCGAGTCATATTGGTTGTAGACGGTGCGCCAGATCCCCTCGAGTCGATTGAAGCCGGCGACCATATGGGCGAAGCGGACGAGATATCGCTTGAACTCGACCGCGCTGTGCCAGGGCTGGAAGGCGAAGGTCGTGCACCACATGAACCAGAAATCGGTCTGGAAGAAGGCGGGGTCGAATTGTTCGGCGATGGTGCTCCGGCCCAGCATGGCCTCCGGCTCCAGCGCCAGACGCTCGATAGTCAGGATCTGCTTTTCGGTGAGGCCGAAGGCGGGGGCGGTCTGTCGCTGACCATTGCGGACGAGGCGCGCTTGGGAGGAGGTCTTCATCGTCTCGTTCCAGTCGACGATCTCCTGGGTCACGGTCTTGCTGCCGTCAAGCGTCGGAATCGAGGCGAAGAGCTCGAAGGTGCAGAGATATTTGCTTTCGAACATCCGACCGCCGCGCAGCACATAGCCGGTCTCGGGCGAGCCCGCGCCGTCGAGGCTGCCGCCCAGCTTGCTGCCTTCGTCGATGATGGTGATATCGCCGCCGGCAACCTTGCCATCGCGGATCATGAAGGCGGCAGCGGCCATCGACGCGATGCCACCGCCGATCAGGTAGGCCTTGGCCGGGCTTCGATCGGCCTCCTCGGGCGAGGCATCGGCGCCGCGATCAATCCGTTCCATGCTAAATCTCCCCGAAATCGTCACCTGCCAGGCAATCACAGAGTAGATCGACACCGGCACGCGTAGGAGACCCGGAATCTACTCAGCGCCGTGCCGGAGATCTCACCGGTCGAGATGCCGGCGCGATTGGTGCGTTGGGTACAGTACTTGTGATTCTGCGAATGGCTCTCGCCCCGGCTCCAGCTGGTATTCGGCGATGACGATGTTCGATCCGACGCTCGGATGTCCGCGCGACAGTTTGCTTATGCGAGTTCAAGCGACCGGGTTGTGGTGGGCAGCGATCCGCTGACGCGCGGCCGCCACGCGAGGTCGAGCGACAACACATAGATGGCGATCGCCGCCAAGCCTAGGGAAGCGCCGATCCAGAACAGCGGCGAATGATGAAGCCGGCGAATCCGCCGCCAATCAGGTCGTCCAACCGCACGCTTCGGCGCGCTTTCATTTTGATTTTCTCGATCCACCTGTTCTCCAGTTTCCTCGCTTGTCCTTTGCGGCACCGGCTGGTTTGACGGGTGCGGGGCTTTCGGCGGGCCGGGACGCTGACTGAACCATGATCGACCTTCTTCTGGCGAACTCCTTGCCAATCGCGCCGCCGGGGCGCAAGCCGGGTGGGACGGCGTGGCACGCAATATCACTTGTTCGGACGCGTCGTCCTGTCCCAGGTGTCCGCCAACTTGCGAGACGCCGTCTCGTAAGAGACCTTGGCGCTGTCCCAATCAGCCGCACTCGCGGCCTGCAGCTTGCTCATGTCCGCAGCGGCTTGAGCCCAGGCCTCGCTCAGATCATGCTCGGCCGCGATGGTGTCCTTTCGCCCGGCGGCCTCCGCCTCGACACCGAAATCATGCAGCTTTTGCTGCCATGCTTGCATCTCGTCCCGTGCCCTCCGGGTGTAGGAATCGCGGTCGGCAGCCGGCTCGGTGCCGGCGGCGGGCTGGGCGGACCGATCCGTCTGGATCGACGGATCGGCAGCGGCCGCTGCACCGAAGAGCATGAGCGGCCCGACAATGATCAAGGCGGCGAGAAGCCTCATGGCATCCTCCCTGGCGTGACAGGTTCCAGAACAAGCTGGAGCGTGGCGCTCAATCGCCCGCACGGGCGAGACGATCGGCCGGCTCCGCAATGTTCGGGCCGGCGTGAACGTCGACCCTGCAAGGGGCAAAATTGCTGAGGATCGCCTTGGCCCGCTCGACGTCATGCGCCGTTCCGTGCGCCATCACCAGGAAGCCGTCCGCTGTGACGGCCGTCTCGTATTGCAGCACGCTGTCCTTCGGGATGCCGATGCTGTAGAGCGCCGCTCCAAGCGCACTGACGCCGCCAACCATGACGGCACTCTCCAAGGCCGAGATCGCGACCGTCGCAAGATATCCAAGCACGATCACATGCCCAAGGACGGGAACCGTCATGAACAGGCCCCCCAAGAACAATCCCCAGAACCCGCCCCAGTATGCGCCCCTGGTACCCCAAAAGCGGACCCGATCGCCGGTGTTGTAGAAACCGACGACCTTTTCTTCGGCATTGTAGCCCTTGCCGACCACACTGAGGGAACTCATCGGGAAGCCGGCGGCGGCCAGTTCCTTTACGGCAGTCTCTGCGGCTTGGTGGTCGGAAAAGACGGCGACGATTGCGCCCGTTGCTGTCATTTGATCCTTGCTCCCGTTGCTGGATGGGCAGACGTCTCGCGACGAAATCGCCCGTCGAAGGTTTCAGGCCGGGCGCATGCTCAGAGGATCTGAGGGATCAGCCTCCTCCTCATGGCGTGCCTCGAGCCAATGGGATATTATCCACCGACGATCCAGGGCTGCGAGGCTCGGAAAATACTCACTTGCCGGTACGCCTGTGAAACAGGAAACAAATCACGCTTAAAGGACGCTTCGGCGAAGTAAAGATTTGTATTTTCCGATAAAATTATTGCAAGAGAAGAAATAATTATTTGTCTATATTTTGTCATAAACTGTTGTTCAGGTAAACTAACCATTGTTGTAATCGCGGTGGTCCAGAATCCCACAGCGGCATCGGTGACAGACGAATAGATTGCCGCAAGCGCTATGGGGAATTCAGCAAACGATAGCGGCCTTGGAATGCCGGATGGGTAGATTCCGAAGCTATCGTCTTCTCTATCGGCAGCTTAGCGTTGCGGAACCTACGAAAGACGCCGAAGGCCAGGACTATGCTAAACAACCAGAGAGCTTTCGTCGCGTCCTTAACGGTTTCGGTACTATTGGGGGCAATCGGCCTCACTTTTTCCGGGGATGCCCTGGCTGAGGTTCTACCGGCCAATGATCCGTTGATGAAGCTTGCCACCCTCAAGGCGGCCTGCCTCGATCAGATCAAGCAGCAACTGGACGATCCGAGCAGCCTGCACGTCGTCCAGTACGGCGGTTTCGTGACCGCCGACCATAGTTATCTCGCTACCCCCGGTCGCAAGTGGATCCCGATCAAGGTCAGGTTCAAGAACGCCGACGGTGCCGGCCTGCGCGCGGACTGGGTGTGCAGCTTCCGTATGCTGAATGGGGCGCCGACAGACCTGGCTGCCTTCGCACAGTGATTGACGGTGAGGTCGAGTGGCTCGCGATCATCGGCACGGCGAGAAATTGGTTGCGACGGAGAACTGCCGACGAATTCCCCCACCCAAGCGCGATGAGCTTCATCAAGCCCATAATCTAAGTATTTTCCGCATCTAGCCTCTGCGCCTGGCCCATGACCAAGGTAAATCCTAACGGATATGGAAAGAAGACGCAGTTTAGAAGGAATACTGGTCCCCTTCTGCAACGGAACCTGACAAGGCTACCGGCTCTCGGCTGGATGCAATTGATCCGCTAGTCGCAAGGACTTGGTACGGAAGCACATCTGTGCAACATAGGGAGATAAAGCTGTGAAAAACGCGTCTATCGTCTTTACCGGACTCTTGGCGTCGGTCCTCTTGGCCGGCGCTCCGGCGGCAGTGCATGCCGACAGCAGCGTTCCGCCGAAGGCCGATGCCGGGCTCGCAAAAATCGCCGACAAGGATTTCGGCCATCTTTCGACCGATGGCGTCAGCGCTTTCAACGATCTGCACCTCGCCCGGATCGCCATTTTCGACGGCAGGACCGACGAAGCGGCCAAGCTCATCACCGACGCGCAAGCCTCGCTTGGCAAAGCTAAGACGGATAGTGCTGTCTTCCTCAAGGCTGAATCCGCGCTCCACCCGCCAGCGCAGGCGACGCCGAAGCCTTCGGCAACCCAGGCGAATTCGACTACTCCTGTCGCCTGGATACCCATCGATGCCGATATCGTTCTGGGCGAGACCTTCCAGGCGACGCCGGAAAAAGCCGCTGCGGTCGTGACGGCGAAGAAGGGTCTGGAAAAGGGCGATACTGCGAAGTCCCTGGAGGCGATCAAACTCGCGTCGGTGGATGTCAATTACACCTTGGCCGTGGCGCCGCTGGACCAAAGCGTCGCCGACCTAGACGAAGCGAACGCGCTGATGACCAAGCATGACTATTACGGCGCGAGTCAGTCCCTCAAGAAGGCCGAGGACGGAATCCGCTACGACGAAATCGACGACATCGCTGACGTCAAGAACCATCCCAGCACAGCGAGCGCCAGCGCCAAGTGATTGGAGGCTGACTTTTGTGTCCCTGCTCTCGCTGCGCCGGTTCGTCTTCGGCGCAGTGACGGCGGCGGCGCCGCGATCTCGCTTTGGCCGTCTGGAGGACTTCATGAACACGCGTCGTTTCCGGATCGCCGGACCACCCCTTGCGATCATCGGGCTCTTCCTATGCTGCTCGGGCGAGCCTGCACAGGCCTATGTTTACGGCGCGGCGCCGTTTTATCCGGCAGATCCCGGCGGTTGCTACGATCAAGGTGGTTATGAGGGTGACGGCTACTCTTACGGCGATCCTTACTGTGATGGATGGGGCTCGGCCTATGGCTCGGGCGGCGCCTTCGGCAGCTGGAGCAACGGCAATGGCCGAGGGATGTATGGCCACGGCTCATTCGGCCGAGGGAGTCGAGGTGCGGCGGGCCGAGGCGGGTTTTCCCGCGGCAGAGGCGGTCACGGTCGCTGAGTCCGCCGGCGCCCCCCGGCGGCGCCCGCTCGGTGACGAGGGCGCGCGGAACCATCCGTCCGATGCTGAAGACGGACAATTTGCCACGCCGTTCGCGTGACGCGCCGATGCGTTTTCCATCTGCCGGGAATTGGCTTTGCTGCCCGCGGAATACAGCCGAACCTGCCGCGTCGATGTCGTTCATTCACGCAGCGCGGCCGGCTAGAGGAGCGACCTATGTTGTGGGATGCATCGACGATCAAGGGCTATGACGTGGAAGCCAGCGACGGACCGATCGGAAAGGTCGCCGACCTGCTGTTCGAGGATGTCGGCTGGGTGGTCCGATGGCTGGTCGTCGATGTCGGACATTGGCTGACCGGCCGCAAGGTCCTGATTCCGCTTTCGGCTTTAGGGCAACCGGATCCGGCCCGGCGTCGATTGCCCGTCAAGCTGACGGTACAACAGGTGAAGGACAGCCCGGATGTCGACACGAACAAGCCCGTGTCGAGGCAATGCGAGGCCCGTGCCGACAAGTATTACAGTTGGGTCCCATACCCGGTCGGCAGCCACGCGACGTTTCACAACACTATGGCGCAGCCTTTCGTCGAACCGCTGCCGTTTTCGGAGACGAGGCCGTCTGGTCCGGCCGGTGACGATGCCGAGCCGGAGGTGCCCGGCGACCCGCATCTGCGCAGCATCGCCGCTGTCATCGGGTACCATATCCATGCCACCGACGGCGACATCGGCCATATCGAGAATTTCCTGGCCGACGATGGCCACTGGGACATCCGCTATCTCGTCGTCGCCACCACCAACTGGTGGCCGCGCAGC
>Ga0181519_10000188_pt1 | contig 56948 bp, 44 predicted proteins | sample PEATcosm2014_Bin_26_FD_121102 | JGI IMG/M metagenome (GOLD analysis project Ga0181519, IMG submission 121102) | Peatland microbial communities from MTU Mesocosm Facility, Houghton, MI, USA - PEATcosm2014_Bin02_10_metaG | ecosystem: Environmental > Terrestrial > Soil > Wetlands > Peat | place...
CCGCGGCCGCGCGATCTGCTGGCACTGCCGCTCGTGTCCGTCTACAGCGACACGCGCAACTGGGAACTCTGGTTCGAGTCGGCCAAGGTGGTCTACGCGAGCCACCCGCGCATCGTCGTCGACACGCTCGCGGTCGCCCTCGAGATCGCGCTCGACGGCCGGGCGGTGGCGCTCGTGAACGGCCCGTTCGTCGAGGACGACCTCGCCGCCGGGCGACTCGTGCTGCCGGTCGAGCACCGCGTGCGCTGCCCCGGCAGCTGGGGCCTCATCTGCCGCCAGGAGCAGCGCGACAATGCGCGCGTGCGCACCTTCATGGACTACGTAGAGCGCGCGGCGGCCGCGGCACCCGCGGCCTGAGCGTTCCGTCAGGCGTGCCGCCGGCCGCGCGGCACGACCTCGAAGCCGGTCGCCTCGGGCTCGTCGTCGACCATCTCCGCAGGGAATCCCTCGCCCAGCACCTTGACGCCACAGGGTTCCTCGTAGCGCCGGATGATGTTGTCGGAGTTCTCGCGCGGGCCGTACTTGCTGGCGGCGTCCTTGAAGATCGCGAGCACGAGCGGCGAGAGCTCGAGCGGCACGTGGTGCTGCCGGGCGAGCGCATCGAAAAGACCCACGTCCTTGATGACGAGGTCCATCGTGAAACTGATGTCGCGGCTGCCGTTCAGGATCACCTGCGACTCGGTCTCGTGCACGAAGGAGTTGCCGGACGAGATGCGGATGCCCTCGTAGGCCATGTTCATGTCGAGACCGGCAACCTTGGCGGTCGTCAGCGCTTCGGCGAGTGCCACGAGGTGCGCCGTGCACAGGTAGTTCGTGATCACCTTGAGTATCGAGGCGGAGCCGAGGGGCCCGGTGTGCAGGATCTGGCGGCCGAGGATCGCGAGCGTCGGCAGCACGCGCTCGAAGGCCTCGCGCCTGCCACCGGCAAAGATCGAGATGTTGCCGGTCGCGGCGCGATGGCAGCCGCCCGACACCGGGCAGTCCATGGCCGTCGCCCCCTTGGCCTCGACCCTGGCGGCGAGGCGGGCGACCTCGGCCGAGTCGGTGGTGCTCATCTCGAGCCAGATCTTGCCGGGCGTGAGGCCCGCGAGGATGCCATCGGCCCGTTCCATGACGTCCGCCGAGGCGGCGGGCGAGGGCAGGCAGGTGATGACGATGTCGACCTCATCGGCCATCGACCGGGGCGAGGCGGCCGTCTTGGCACCCCGTGCCACGAACTCGGCCACGATGTCCGGGTTCAGGTCGAGCACGGTCAGATCCGTGCCGTGGCGCAGCAAATTGCCGGCTAGCTTGCTGCCGACGTTGCCGAGTCCGATGAAGCCGATCCGGGTCTTGTTCACGCGCACACCGCTTTGTTAATTAAGGACTGTCCCGCAGGGGAAAATGAGTACCATGAGCCTTCCGGGGGGCGCCGAGCGGCTCTGTCCGGACCGAGGCTAGCGACATTCCGGAGCGGCGAACAAGTAAAAAAATTTGGCGGACAGGAAAGCTTTAGTCGCAGCCGGGGCGCTCGGGTCCGCTTGCACCGTGGCCGCCGCAGACGGGCGCGCGCCCGCCGCTGAAGTACCGTAACCACCGGGTGCCCGACGGCGGGACCGCGCCGAGGCGCGGCGCCGCGCGGCGGGTGCCTTTCGCGAGGCGACAGATGGGGGACTCGAGCACATGACCGATGGCACCGAGGGGCCGGACGATCCGCCCAATCCTGCGTCGACCGCCGCGCGCTGGTACGTGCTGGTGCTGATGTGCGCCGTCTACACGCTCAGCATCACGGACCGCTACATGATCCAGCAGGTGCTCGAGCCGATCCGGCTCGAGCTGCACCTCACGGACACGCTGGTGAGCTTCATCGGCGGCGTGCCGCTGGCACTGTTCTACGTCGTGCTCGGCTTCCCGATCTCCTGGCTGATAGACCGCAGCAACCGTCGCAACATCATCGTCGCCTCGCTGATCAGCTGGTCGCTGATGACGGCCCTGTGCGGCTGGTCGCGAACGGCGCTGCAGCTGATCGTCGCGCGCGTCGGCGTCGGTGTCGGCGAGGCCGGCGGCACGCCGGGTGCCAACTCGATCATCTCGGACTACTTTCCGGCGCTGCGCCGGCCCATGGCACTGACGATCTTCTCGCTCGGCGCGCCGATCGGCGCGTACTTCGCCTCGGCGACGGCCGGCACGATCGCCGACCACGCCGGCTGGCGGGCGTCGTTCCTGTACCTCGGCCTGCCTGGCGTGCTCGTCGGCCTCCTCATCTACCTCACGGTGCGCGAACCGAAGCGCGGCCAGCAGGACCGCAAGCCCGGCGACATGAAGCCGACCTTCGTCGAGACGATGGTGTACCTGTGGAGCCAGCGCTCGGCGGTGCACGTCATGACCGCGAGTGCGCTCACGGCGCTGTGGGGCTGGGGCCTCATGTTCTGGACGCCGACCTTCCTCTTTCGCAACTACGGCCTGTCGCCCGGCGAGGCCGGCGCGATCACGGGGCCGATCAACCTGTACGGCGGTTCGATCGCGACGGTGCTGACGGCGTGGCTCGTGGGCACGCGCTGGATGGCCGATCCGCGTCGCGTCGTGAGGCTCATGGGCTGGGTCATCGGCGTTGCCACGATCGCGTCGTTCTTCATCTACTGGACGCACTCGCTGGTCGTGGTCAAGGCGCTCTTCTGGGTGTTCATCCCGTCGATCTACTTCTACATCGGGCCCTGCTTCGGGCTGCTGCTCAACCTCGCGGAGCCGCGCATGCGTGCGGTGTTCTGCGCCGCGACGCTGTTCGTCGCGAACGTCGGCAACCTGATCATCGCCCCGTCCGGCGTCGGCTTCCTGAGTGACAGCTTCGCCTCGGCCCAGGTGTCGAATGGCGAGTCGCTCAGGCTCGCGATGCTGTGCCTCGTGCCAACCGGGCTGTGGGCGACCTTCCACTACTTCTGGTCGACGCGCCGGATCATCGAGGACCAGGAGCGCGCCACCGGAGTTCCGGTCGTCGTGTGACGCCGGGCTGCGAATCGACCCGATCGCGCCCACCGGCCGCGACGCGGCATAATTGCAGTTTCCACCGTTCGCCGGTCCGCCGGCGCGAGGACCACGCTGTGACCCGTATCCGTCCGCCCGCCGCCCTGCGCCTGCTGCTGCTGCCCGTACTGCTCGCCGCCGCGCTCGTGGCCGGGCGGGCCGCGGCGGGCGCGCCAGTTGCCGGCCAGGCACCGCCGCTCGGCATCGATCTCGACCAGTTCGACCACCTGAAGCAGACGGTGGCGCTGCCGAACGGCATCACGCTCGGCTACGTCGAGTTCGGCAATCCCAAGGGCAGGCCGGTGCTGCTGATCCACGGGTACACCGACAATGCCCGGGACTGGGTGCCGCTCGTGCCGTTCCTCAACAAGGACTTCCGGCTGATCCTGGTCGACATCCGGGGCCACGGCAGTTCCAGCAAGCCGGAGTGCTGCTACGCGCTGATCGATTTCGCCTACGACATCAAGCTCTTGCTCGATGCGCTCGGCATCGAACGGGCCGACGTCGTCGGCCACTCGCTCGGCAGCATGATCACGCAGTACTTCGCCGAGTTCTGGCCCGAGCGTACCGGCCGCGTCGTGCTCGTCTCCTCGACGGCCGGCGCGCAGCCCGGTGCCAGGCGCAAGGGCCTCGGCGGGATGGACCCGCACCAGAGCTTCCGCGCCCAGATCGCCGCGCTCAGCGACCCGCTCGATCCCGAGTCCGCCTTCATGCGCTGGTGGTACGCATCACCCACGCCGGTCGACGAGGAGTTCCTGCGTCGCCAGCGCCGCGACGCGGCGGCGATCCCGATCAAGGTGTGGCGCGCGGTGCTCGATCAGGGCGTGGCAACGGTGGACCTGCGGACCACGCTGCCCGCGCTCAAGGCGCCGACGCTCCTCATGTGGGGCGCCAAGGACTTCATCTTCAAGGCCCCCGACCGCGCCGGCCTCACGGCAATGCTGCCGCAGGCGAAGGTGATCGTGTATCCCGACTACGGCCACAACCCGTTCTGGGAGAATCCCGAGCGCGTCGGCAAGGACATCAACGCATTTCTGGCGGAGTAGCCCGCCTGCCCGGATCCGATGGCCCGGCCGCGCGCAGCAACTCCGCGCGGGCGGCGGGGCCTGACAATCAGTGAAGAGGTAGAGCCATCGTGAAACACCTGCAACATTACATCGCCGGACAGTTCGTCGCCCCCGCCGTGGCCGGCGACACGTTTGCCGTCATCAATCCCGCCACCGAACAGACGGTCGCGGAGATCGCGCTCGGCTCGGCCGCCGACGTCGATCGCGCGGTCAAGGCCGCGCGCCAGGCGTTCCCCGCCTATGCCGCGCTGCCGCTGGCTGCGCGCGTCGCGCTGGTGCGTCGCCTGAAGGAGGTGTTCGAGGCGCGCTACGACGAGATGGTCGCGGCGATCACCACCGAGATGGGTGCTCCGCATGACCTGTCGAAGCGCTCGCAGGCGGCCTGCGGCCCGGGGCACATCCAGGCGACCATCGATGCGGCGCTCGCGCTCGAGTGGGAGGAGAGGAGCGGCAAGTCCGCGAACGTGGTGCGCGAGCCCGTCGGCGTGTGCGCGCTGATCACGCCATGGAACTGGCCGATCAACCAGCTTGCGGCGAAGATCGCGCCGGCGCTGCTCGCGGGCTGCACCGTGGTCCTGAAGCCGAGCGAGTTCAGCCCGCTGTCGGCGCAGCTGTTCACCGAGTTCGTCGATGCGGCCGGCTTTCCGGCGGGGGTCTTCAACATGGTGCACGGCACCGGTCCGACCGTCGGCGCCGCGCTCAGCGTGCACCCGGACGTCGACATGGTGTCGTTCACGGGCTCGACGCGCGCCGGCATCGCCGTCGCGAAGGGTGCGGCCGATACGGTCAAGCGCGTCGCCCAGGAACTCGGCGGCAAGAGTGCGAACATCGTGTTCGCCGATGCCGACCTCGAGGCGGCGGTGAAGCGCGGCGTCCTGCACTGCTTCAACAATTCAGGCCAGTCCTGCAACGCGCCGACCCGCATGCTGGTCGAGGATTCGGTGTACGACCGGGCCGTCGCGATCGCGGAGAAGGTGGCGAACGCGGTCAAGGTCGGCGATCCCGCGCAGCCCGGCAACCAGCTCGGGCCGGTCGTCTCGAAGCTGCAGTACGACCGTATCCAGCGGCTGATCGGCATCGGGATCGCGGAGGGCGCGCGCGTCGTCGTCGGCGGACCCGGCAAGCCCGCGGGACTCGAGACCGGCTATTACGTGCGGCCGACGATCTTCGCCGACGTCACCAACCAGATGACCATCGCACGCGAGGAGGTCTTCGGACCCGTGCTGACGATGCTCCGCTTCAAGACGCTCGAGGAGGCGATCCGGATCGCCAACGACACGCCCTACGGCCTCGCGGCCTACGTGCAGAGCGGCAGCCTCGACAAGGCACGGGACGTGGCGCGCCAGCTGCGCGCCGGCAGCGTCTACCTGAACGGCGCCGGCCAGGACTACGAGTCGCCGTTCGGCGGCTTCAAGCAGTCCGGCAACGGGCGCGAATGGGGCAAGCACGGCCTGCTCGAGTACCTGGAGCTGAAGGCGATCAACGGCTTCTACGCCGCCTGAGGGGCTCGCCATGAAGCTCACGGACATCAAGACCTTCGTCGTCGGCAATCCGCCGCCGCACTACGGCGGGCGCTACTTCGTGTTCGTGAAGCTGACCACCGACGGCAACGTGTCCGGGGTGGGCGAGGCCTACTGCGTGCCGTTCGAGCCGCACCTCGTCGCCAAGATGATCGAGGACGTGTTCGACCGCTACCTGCGCGGCGAGGATCCGCACCGGATCGAACACATGTGGCGGCGGGTGTACTCGGCGGGCTTCACGCAGCACCCCGACCTCACGCTGATGGGCGTGATGAGCGCGCTCGAGATGGCCTGCTGGGACATCATCGGCAAGGAAGCCGACCAGCCGGTCTACAACCTGCTCGGCGGCCGCGTGCACGAGCGGCTGCGCTCCTACACGTACATCTACGCACGGCCGGGGGACAAGTCCGACGTCTACCAGGACCCGGACCTGTCGGCCGAACGGGCGGTGGAATACCTCAAGCAGGGATTCACGGCCATCAAGTTCGATCCCGCCGGGCCGTACTCGGCGTTCGACGGCCGACAGCTGTCGCTCGAGGCGCTCGACCTGTGCGAGCGCTTCTGCCGGCAGCTGCGCGAGGCGGTCGGCAGCAGGGCGGACCTCCTGTTCGGTACGCACGGCCAGATGACGGCGGCCGGCGCGATTCGCCTCGCGCGGCGCCTCGAGCCGTTTGATCCGCTCTGGTTCGAGGAGCCCGTGCCGCCGGACGCGCCCGAGGAGATGGCGAAGGTCGCGCGCGCCACCAGCATCCCGATCGCGACCGGCGAGCGGCTGACGACCAAGTACGACTTCGCACGGCTGCTGCAGGCGGGCTCGGCCGCGATCCTGCAGATGAACCTCGGCCGGGTGGGTGGCATCCTCGAGGCGAAGAAGATCGCGAGCATGGCGGAGGTGCAGCACGTGCAGATCGCGCCGCACCTCTATTGCGGCCCGGTGGTGGGCGCCGCGAACGTGCAGCTCGCCACCTGCAGCCCGAATTTCCTGATCCAGGAGAGCATCGAGCGCTGGCAGGGATTTCACAGCGAGATCCTCAGGAAGCCGATCCGCTGGGAGGCGGGCTACATCCTGCCGCCCACGGATCCCGGCCTTGGAGTCGAGCTCAACGAGGCGGTCGTGGCGAAGCACCCGTACACCGGGACGATGCTGCATCTCGACATGGCCGACCGGCCGGTCTGAGGCCTCGCGCACGACTCCGCCCGGGTCTGCCGGTGGCCGCGCGCCAAGACACGGGCGACGACTCCAAGGTGGCGGCGCTGCCGCCGCACACGCTGCCGCTGCAGTACCGGAAGAACATCTGAGGCCGGGCGTGCCGGGCGGCCGAGCGCCCGGCACGCGTTGCCGGGTCCTCAGCTGCGCAGCCGCAGGCCCTCGGGGTCGTAGAGCGGCGCGAGGCGCACCGTCGCCCCGCACGAGTGCCCGAGGATGTCGATCTCGAAGCGCTCGCCGTCGCGCGCGAGCGCCGCTGGCACGTAGCCGGCGGCGAGGCTCTTGCCGATGCAGTGGCCGTAGGCGCCGGAGGTCACGTAGCCAACGGCGCGATCGTCCTTGATGATCGACTCGTAGCCGATCACCTCCGCATCGCGCGCCTCGACCTCCATGACGACGAAGCGCCGCTGCGGGCCCGTCGCGCGCTCGGCGAGCGCCGCCGTGCGGCCGACGAAATCGGCCTTGCCGAAGTCGACGAAGCGATCGAGCCCGGTCTCGGCCGGCGTGTAGTCGGGCCGGAAATCCTTGTTGAAGGAGCCGTACGCCTTCTCGAGCCGGAGCGAGGACAGCGCGCGCCCGCCGAAGTGCACGAGCCCGAGGCCCTGTCCGGCGGCGAGGAGGTCGTCGTAGAGCGCCGCGAAGTAGTCCGGTGTCGTCCAGATCTCGTAGCCGAGCTCGCCGGTGAAGCCGGCGCGCGTCAGGATCGCGGGGGCGTAGCCGACGGCGGTCTCGCGGACCTGGAACAGCCTGAAGGCCGCCGCCGACAGGTCGTCGCGCACGAGGCGCTGCACCAGATCGCGGGCACGCGGCCCGGCGATGGATACGCCGCAGAGCGTCGATGCCGCCGAGCGCACGGCGACGTCGGCCGGGGGCGATGAGGCAAAGAACCAGCGCAGGTGGAATTCCTCGGCGAAGCCGGACCCGACGATCAGGTAGCGGTCCTCGGCGAGGCACGCGATCGACAGGTCGCCGACGATGCGGCCGGCCGGGTTCAGCATCGGTGCGAGGCCGACGCGGCCGACGCGCGGCATGCGGCAGGCAAAGACGCGGTCGAGCCAGGCGCGGGCGCCGCGCCCGCTGACCTCGTACTTGCCGTAGTTCGTCGTCTCGTAGAGCCCGACGCCGGAGCGCACCGCGCGGCACTCCTCGCGTACCACGGCGAACGCCTCGGAGCGCCGGTAGGTCGGCGTCTCGCGTGGCTCGATGCCGGGAGGCGCGAACCAGAGCGCGTGCTCGAGGCCGAAGTTGGCACCGAACACCGCGCCCGCCTCCCGGAGGCGGTCGTAGATCGGCGAGCGGCGCAGCGGGCGCGCCGCGGGCAGCTCCTCGTTCGGGTACGCGAGCCGAAAGCGCCGCGCATAGTTCTCCGGCACCTTGAGCGAGGTGTACTTCGGCGTCGCGAAGGCGCCGAAGCGCGCCACGTCCATCGACAGGATGTCCTGCCCCGGGTCGTTCTCCGCCATCCAGCGCGACAGCACGAGGCCGATGCCGCCGCCCTGGCTGAAGCCGGCCATCACGGCGCAGGCGACCCAGTAGTTCCTGAGACCCCGAACCGGACCGACGAGTGGATTGCCGTCGGGTGCGAAGGTGAACGGGCCATTGACCGCCTTCCTGATCCCCACCCGGCCGAGCGCCGGGAAGTGCGAGAAGCCGACCTCGAAGTAGGGCGCGAGGCGCGCGAAGTCGTCCGGCAAGAGCTGCATCGAGAAATCGTCCGGTGTCCGCTCGGGCGACCAGACGATGCCGTGCGGCTCGTAGGTCCCGAGCAGCGCGCCGCCGCGCTCCTGGCGCATGTAGATCTCGCCCGCATAGTCGGTGGTGTTGACGATCTCCCGCTCGCGGCCCTTGAGCTCGGGGATGTCCTCGGTGAGCAGGTAGTGGTGTTCCATCGCGAGCACCGGCAGCTCGATGCCGACCAGCCGCCCGACCTCGCGCGCCCAGAGCCCGGCGCAGTTGACGACGTGCTCGGCATGCACCGTGCCCTTGTCGGTCACGACGTCCCAGCTGCCATCGCGCCGTGCCTCGAGCGCGACGACGCGCGTGAAGCGCTCGACGCTCGCGCCGAGCGTGCGCGCGGCCTTGACGTACGCATGGGTCGTGCCCGACGGGTCGCAGTGGCCGCCGTCGGCGCGCCACAGCGCGCCGATGAAGTGACGGGTGTCGATCAGCGGATTCAGGCTCTCGGCCTCCGCGAGCGAGATCATCCGCGTTTCCATGCCGAGGTAGCGGGCCCGCGAGCAGATGAGCTTGAGGCTGTCGAGCTCGCCCTCAGTCGCGGCGAGCATCAGGCCGCCGTTCGGGTGCAGTCCGCAGGACTGGCCGGAGAGCGCCTCGATCTCGCGATACAGGTCGATCGTGTACTTCTGCAGGCGCGAGATGTTGGCCTCGCCGTTGAAGGTGTGCATGCCGCCGGCGGCATGCCAGGTGGAGCCGGAGGTGAGCTCGCTCTTCTCGACGAGCAGCACGTCGCTCCAGCCGATCTTCGCAAGGTGGTAGAGCACGCTCGCGCCGACGACGCCACCGCCGATCACGACCGCACGTGCCGAAGTCTTCATCACCGGGTCTCTCCAGAGAGTTCAGCCAGGGGTTGTCCGGGCAGCGACTCGAAGCCGAAGGGCGCGGCGCTCGCCGCCAGCCATTCGGAAAAATACCGGGCCGTGGTCACGGGCGTCAGCAGCAGGAGCCCCGAGGGCAGGGCGGCGAGCGTGACGCTCACCTGCGCGATGATCGTGGTCGCCGCCTGCCGGGGCCCGAAGACGTCGGCGTCGAGATCGAGGCGGCAGCCACGGGCGAGCACGGCGCGGAGCTGCTCGCCGGCGAGGTGCAGGAGTGCGAAGCCGGCCGAGAGGTCGATCGCGACGCCGTCGTTCGCGGCGAATTCCCGCCAGCGGACGGCGCTCGCCGCGGGCGGCGCACGCCCGGTCAGGAGCAGCCAGCGGTCCGGTCGGGCGGCAATCGCGAGTCCGTCCGGCGTCGCGCCGCTGCCCAGGCGATCCGGCAGTGCCACCGCGCGTTCCGCCGCGCGTGCCCGCAGCGCCGCCGCGCGCCCGGGCAATGCCGCGAGCTCGACGACGTCGGCGACGACCGGCGTGAGCCGAAGTCCGGCGCTGCGGCCGGTACGCCGCTCAGGCGCGGACACGGGCGTTCTCCGGGTCGTAGAAGTGCGGGCTCAGGACCTCGACCGGCGTCTCCTCGCCGTGCACGGCCGATACGGCCGTCAGCCGCTCGCCGTGCCGGTTGCGGCCGTCGGCGAGCATCGCGAGCCCCACCCAGCCCTCGAGCGCGACCGCGGGCGTCGACGAGCTGATGTAGCCGACGCTGGCGCGCGGGGCGGCGGCGGCGACGAGCTGCGCGCCGTTGCGCAGCCGCCGGCGGCGATCGACGGGGCGCAGGCCCACGAGCCGCAGCCGCTCGGGCCCGCCGAGGCCGGGGCGCGCCGCGAGCGTCCGACCGACGAAGTCGCCCTGCGGCTTGAGCAGGCGCCCGAAGCCGAGATCGTCGGCGCTTGCGTTGCCGTTCAGTTCCGCGGTCGTGACGTGTCCCTTCTCGATGCGCAGCGTATTCAGGGCATCCAGCCCGTACGGGCGGATGCCGAACGGCCGGCCCGCGGCGAGGAGCGCCTGCCAGACGGGGAGGGCGTGCGTCGCGGGCACGGCGATCTCGTAGGCGAGCTCGCCCGAGAACGAGATGCGGAACAGCCGGCCCGGGATTCCGGCGATGGTCGCGCCCGCCGCCGCCATGAACGGGAAGGCCTCGTTCGACAGGTCGAGACCGCCCGCGACTTCCTGCACCACCGCGCGCGAATCGGGTCCTGCGACGGCGAACTGCGCCCAGTGGTCGCCGACGTCCGTCAGCAGCACCTCGAGGTGCGCGCAGTTGGCCGCAAGCTGGAACTCGAGGTGCTCGAGCACCGCGGCCGCGTTCGCGGTGGTGGTCGTGACGATGAAATGCTGGGATCCGAGGCGCGCGGTCGTGCCGTCATCGAGCAGGAGGCCGTCCTCGCGCAGCATGATGCCGTAACGGGCCCGTCCGACCGCGAGCGTCGAGAAGGTGTTGGCGTAGACATGGTCAAGGAAGCGCGCCGCGCCGGGTCCCTGCACGTCGATCTTGCCGAGCGTCGAGACGTCCGTGATGCCGACCGAGCGGCGCACCGCGCGCGCCTCCTCGAGCACCGGCTCCCAGCCGGACGTCCGCGAGTACACGAGGGGCCGCAGCCAGAGCCCCGTCGGGACGAACGTCGCGCCTGCCGCGTCGTGCCAGTCGTGGAGCGCGAGGCGGCGGGTCGGGCGGTAGTGCATGCCGACGTCGCTGCCGGCGAGCGCGGCGAACGGTACCGGCTCGAGGTAGGGCCGGGGTCGGGCCTGTCCGACCGCGGCGACCGGCAGGCCGCGCGCCGCCGCGAGGATCGCGCTGCCGACGAGCCCGCCCGTCCGTCCCTGGTCGGTCGCCATGCCATGCGTCGTGTAGCGCTTCATGTGTTCGACGTGCGCGTAGCCCTCGCGCTCCGCGAGCCGCACGTCATCCGCCGTGACGTCGTTCTGCAGGTCGACGAAGGCCTTGCCGCGCCCGCGCACCTCCCACAGGGGGCTGAGCGCGGTTGCCGGCGGGTCGTCCGGGAGCGCGGGTCCCGGCGCGCCGGCTGGCGCCGCGCCGAGCTCGATCGCGATCGAGCGCCCCACCGCGCTGCCGTCGCGGGCAGCGGCGGCGACGCCGACTGCCCCGTGGACGGCGCCCGCCGCGCGCCCGATGCGCGGATCGAGCGCGGGCGTGAAGGCGGCGATCGCGTCCTGCCACAGGAGTCCGCCGCCGGCCTGGCTCGCGAGCGCCGTCGCCGGTGTGTAGCCGCCCGACACCAGCAGGCTGTCCGCCTCGAGCCACCTCGGCCGCGATCCGTCGAGTTCGGTGATCCGCACGCCGCGCACCGCGCAGCGACCCGCGACGGCCGCGACGACCGCGCCGGCATGCACCTCGATGCCGAGGGCGCGCGCCCGGTCTGCCGCGAGCGAGCCGGGGCGCGGATCGACGACGCCGGCCACGCGGACACCGGCGGCGGCGAGCGCGAACGCTGCCGCATAGGCCTCGTCCGAGTTGACGAAGAGCGCGGGCCGCCGGCCGACCGCGACGCCATGGTGCCTGAGGTAGGTGTGCGCCGCGCCCGCGAGCATGACGCCCGGGACGTCGTTCCCCGGGAACGCGATCAGGCGCTCCGCCGCGCCGCTCGCGAGCACCAGCCGGCGGACGCGTATCACGCGCAGCCGTTCGCGCAGTCCCGCGTGGGCCACGCGCTCCGCCCCCGACAGGTGCTCGAGCGCGCCAAAGACGCCATGGCCGTAGGCGCCGAGCACCGTCGTGCGCGTCAGCAAGCGCACCTTCGGCAGAGCCGCGAGTGCCTCGACGAGGCTCGTGCGCCACGCATCAAAGCGCGGCTCGAGCGTCGTGCCGCCACCGGCGAGGACGCCCTCCTCGGCGACGACGACCCTGAGGCCAGCGAGTCCGAGTTCGCGTGCGGCGGCGAGGCCCGCGGCGCCCGCACCGACCACGAGCACGTCGGCATGGTCGTGCAGGATCTCCGCGTGCGGGCCGTGCCCGCCGGCGGCCGGCGCGAGGCGCCCGAGCCCCGCGGCGCGCCGGATGAGTGGCTCGTAGACACGCTCCCAGGCCCAGCCCGGCGCCATGAAGGTCTTGTAGTAGAAGCCCGCCGGCAGGAAGCGCGCCAGCCGGTCGTTGAGCGACAGGAGGTCGAAGCCGAGCGACGGCCAGCGGTTCTGGCTCTCGGCGACGAGGCCGGCCGCGAGCGGCAGCGTCGTCGCGAGCACGTTCGGCTCGCGGCCCCCAGGCCCGCTCAGGTCGACGAGGCCGCAGGGCTCGCCGGCACCCGCGGTCACGATGCCCCGCGGCCGGTGGTACTTGAAGCTGCGGCCCACGAGGCGGATGCCGTTCGCGAGCAGCGCCGAGGCGAGCGAGTCGCCGTCGAGCCCCGTGAGCGCCCGGCGGTCGAAGCGAAACGCGAGCGGCGTGCCGGCGCGGGTCAGGAGGCCCGCCGCAATGCGCGCGGGGCCCGTCATGCCGGACGCCCGCCCGCCGCGGCGGCTGGCGACTCGGCCGGGGTGCCCACCCAGCGGATCTCGTGGCTCAGCGTGTGGCGCTCCACCTTGAGGAGGCGGCGGCAGCCGCCGGCGTGCAGCCACCACTCGAGGTGCCAGCCGCGCGGATTGGCGCGCTCGTAGGTGTAGGCGGTGAACGCCGCGAGCCCGGCATCCGCGCCGGGGCGCGCGAGCGTCGCATCGCCGCGGTAGCGGAACTCCGCTTCGTCGCGCTCACCGCACCAGGGGCAGGGAATGCGCAGCATCCCGGGCTCAGTGCGCGTACGGCTGCGGGCCGATGCCGCGCTCGTCGACCGTGCGGCCGGCCGCGAAGCGCCCGAGCGCGAGGTGGGCCGCCACCGGATGCGGCTCGCCGGTCGCGATGAGGTGCGCGGTCGTCATGCCGCCGGCCGGAATCGCCTTGAAGCCGCCGTAGCACCAGCCGCCGTTCAGCACGAGGCCCTCGACCGGCGTCTTCGAGATGATGGGCGATCCGTCCATGGTCATGTCCATCACGCCGCCCCACTGGCGCAGCACCTTGAGGCGCGCGAGCCCGGGCATCAGGGTCATCGCGGCGGCGGTGACCTCCTCGGCCATCGGCAGCGTGCCGCGCTGGCCGTAGCTGTTGTAGCCGTCGATGCCGCCGCCGAAGACGAGGCCGCCCTTGTCCGACTGGCTGACGTAGAAATGCCCGGCGCCGTAGGTCATGACGACGTCGATCACCGGCTTCACGGCCTCGCTGACCCACGCCTGCAGCACGTGGCTCTCGATCGGCAGGCGCAGCTCCGCCATTGCGCCGAGCTCGGAGGAATGGCCGGCGACCGCGAGGCACACGAGGTCGGCGCCGATGGCGCCGTGCGTCGTCTCGACGCCGGTCACGCGCCCGTGCTCGCGGCGGATGCCGGTCACCTCGCAGTGCTCGATGATGTCGACGCCGGCCGCCGACGCGCCGCGTGCGTAGCCCCAGGCCACTGCGTCGTGGCGCACGGTGCCGCCGCGGGGTTGCAGGAAGCCACCGAGCACCGGGTAGCGGCCGTTGTCGAGCTCGACCAGCGGCACGAGCGCCTTGACGCCGGCCCGGTCGACGGGCACCGCATCGACGCCCTCGAGGCGCATCAGGTTGGCGCGGCGCGTGAACAGGTCGCGCTGCGCCTCGCTGTGGAACAGGTTGAGCGTGCCGCGCTGGCTGACCATGGCGTTGAAGTTGAGCGCCTGCTCGAGTCCCTCCCACAGCTTGAGCGAGAACTCGTAGAAGCGGATGTTCGCGGGATGAAAGTAGTTGGAGCGGATGATGGTCGTGTTGCGGCCGACGTTGCCGAGTCCGAGCGGACCCTTCTCGACGACGGCGACGTCACTGATGCCGTAGGTCGTCGCGAGGTAGTAGGCGGTCGCGAGCCCGTGCCCGCCGCCGCCGACGATGACGACCCGGTAGCGCGGCCGCGGCGTGGCGCCGGCCCAGGCGCGCGTCCAGCCCGAGTGGCGCCTCAGCCCCTCGAGGAAGAGGCGCCAGGCGGAGTAGCGGCCGCCCGCCGCGCGCCCGGCGGTGTGATCAGGGTGTGGAGCCATTGGTGGGGACCATCATAAAGCGCCGCCCGCGCCCGCACACCTCGGCACCGGGCGGCCGGCGGGCTTGACGCGCCTGCCAACAACCGACAACGTGTCGGACGCAGCCGGGCGGCACCATGCGTCCCCCCGGCGGTCTGCGCGGCGAGCGCCGCAGGCCGGGCCGTCGCGCCGTCCGCTACGGAGGTCGGGTTGATCAAGGTCCTGAAGCTCCTCTGCGTCGTCGCCGCGCTCGTGCTTGCAGCACCGGGGACGTCCGCGGCAGCCGTGGTGGTCTCCTCGAAGCTGTCGAGCGAGTCGGCGATGATCGGCGAGATGATCCGGCTCCTGCTCGACGCTGCCGGCATTCCCACCGTCGACCGCATGATGCTCGGGGCGACCCCGGTGGTGCGCAAGGCGCTGCTTGCGGGCGAGATCGACCTGTACGTCGACTACACCGGCAATGCGGGATTCTTCTTCAACGACACCCAGAACCCGGCGTGGAAGGACCTGTCGCAGGGCTATGCGCTCGGCGCCCGGCTCGACTACGCCGCGAACCGGATCGTGTGGCTGACGCCGGCGGATGCCAGCAACACCTGGGCGCTCGCCGTGCGCAGCGACCTCGCGCGCGCCAACAAGCTGAGAACGCTGAGCGACTTTGCGCGCTACGTGGCGCGCGGCGGCACGGTCGTGCTCGCCTGCTCGGCGGAGTTCGCGAACGCGGGCACGCTGCGCTCGCTCGAGCGCACCTACGGCTTCCGGCTCGGCTCGGACCAGCTGATCGTGCTGGCGGGCGGCGAGACCTCCGCGACGATCGGCGCGGCCGCGGCGCGCACCAACGGTACCAATACGGCGATGGTCTACGGCACCGACGGCGGGATCGTCGCCGCGGACCTCGTGATCCTCGAGGATGACCGCCACGACCAGCCGGTCTACGCACCGGTGCCGCTGGTCCGCGAGGCGACGCTGCGCGCCTATCCGGCGATCGCGGCGCTGGTGAAACCGCTGATGCAGGGGTTCGACCGGGAGACGCTGCAACGGCTGAACGCCCGCGTGCAGATCGACGGCGAAGCGACGGCGGCGGTCGCGGCCGACTACCTGCGTGCCAAGGGTCTCCTGCGGTGAGGCGGCGCGCGCTCGATGGCGGGGCAATGGCGGCAGCTGGTGGCGCCCTGGGACCCGTCGACCGGCTCGGCGCGCTGCTCGCCGGCATCGGGGCGCTGGCCTTTCTCGGACTCCCGTTCGTGGTCGCGAAGCCCAACCGGATCCTGCCGGGCGACGCGCTCAGCCTCGCCGCGGCCCTGCCGGGGTGGCAGGCAGTCGCCTGTGCGGCGCTCCTCGCGGCGGTCGCGGTCGTTGCGGTCGGCGTACGCGAGCCCCGCCCGCGGCTCGCGGCCGCGCTCGCCGGCATCGCGGCGGTTGCGCTGTGCGCCGCGGCGGCGGGCGATGCGCTCACGCCACCCGGCAACCACGTCGTGCGCATCGCGCCGGGTGCCGGCTGCTGGCTGCTGCTCGTCTCGCTCGGCGTGCTCGCCGCGGATGCCCTCGCGAAGGAGCGCCCGGGTCCCGCGGCACGCATCGCCTTCCTCGCCGCGGTCGCTGGCGTCGCGGCGCTCGCCTTCGCGCATGGCACCTTCGATCACCTGTCCGTGATGCGCGAGTACGCGGCGAACGCGGCGCGCTTCGCCGCCGCGCTCAGGCGCCACGTGCTGCTTGCGCTCGGCTCGCTGGTCGCGGCGGTGGCCGTGGCCGTGCCGCTCGGCATCCTCTGCCACCGCCGGCCGCGGCTGCGCGCCGGGGTGCTCGCGACGCTGAACCTCGTGCAGACCATACCGGCGGTCGCGCTGTTCGGCATCCTGATGGTGCCACTCGGCGCACTCGCGGCTGCGGTGCCGCTGGCCGCAGCGCTCGGCATCGCCGGGATTGGCGCGGCGCCGGCGGTGGTTGCGCTGTTCCTCTACTCGCTCCTGCCGGTGGTCGCGAATACCGTCGTCGGCCTCGCGCGCGTCGCGCCGGCGGCGGTCGAGGCGGCGCGCGGCATGGGCATGACGCGCGCGCAGGTGCTGCGCGGCATAGAGCTGCCGCTCGCGCTGCCGGTCATCCTCACCGGCATCCGCATCGTGCTGGTGCAGAACATCGGCCTCGTGACGATTGCGGCGCTGATCGGCGGCGGCGGGCTCGGTGCATTCGTGTTCCAGGGCATCGGCCAGACCGCCATCGACCTCGTGCTGCTCGGCGCCATTCCGACCGTCGCGCTCGCCTTCGCGGGCGCGGTGCTGCTCGATGCCCTCATCGAGACGCTGGAGCGCAACCGCCAATGATCGCCATCGAGAACCTGAGCAAGCGCTATGGCGGCACGGCCGTGGTCGACGCCGTGTCGCTCACGGTGCCGGACAACTCCGTGACGGTGATCGTCGGCACGTCGGGCTCGGGCAAGTCGACGCTCCTCCGGATGATCAACCGGCTCGTCGAGCCGAGCGGCGGACGGGTACTGCTGGACGGCCGCGACACGCGCGCGGAGCCGGCGCACGTGCTCCGCCGCCGGATCGGCTACGCGATCCAGGGCAACGGGCTCTTTCCGCACCGCACCGTCGCCGAGAACATCGCGACCGTGCCGCGGCTCATCGGCTGGGACGCGGCGCGCATCCGCGCCCGCGTCGACGAGCTGCTCGCGGTATTCCAGCTCGACGCGGCGGCCTTCGGCGCCAAGTTCCCGCACGAGCTGTCCGGCGGCCAGCAGCAGCGCGTCGGGGTGGCGCGGGCGCTCGCGGCGGAGCCGGCGGTGCTCCTGATGGACGAGCCGTTCGGCGCGCTCGACCCCATCATCCGCGCCAAGGCCCAGGACGACCTGCTCGCCATCCAGCGACGCTACGGCACGACCATCGTGCTCGTGACGCACGACATGGACGAGGCGTTCCGGCTCGGCGACCGCGTGGCCGTGATGAATGCCGGGCGCGTGCTGCAGTACGACCACCCGGCGGTGCTGCTGACGCGCCCGGCGGATCCGTTCGTCGCGCGCCTCGCCGGCAGCGCCGATCGCGCGCTCAAGCTCCTGTCGCTCGTCACGGCAGGCGACGCGGCCGAGCCCGGCGAGGCGGACGGCCCGGCGGTCGCGGCGTCGGCCTCGCTGCGCGAGGTGCTGTCGGAGCTCCTCTGGGCGGGAGCCGATCGCGCGGCAGTGCGCGGCCCGGACGGCGAGCACCTCGGGCGCCTCACGGTGGCGGCGATCCTCGCCCGCGGGCGTGCCGGCGGATGAGGCGGGGCGCACTCGTCCTCAGGGTCGCGGCGCTCGGCCTCCTGGCCGCGTTCCTGCTCGTGCCGCAGCGGTTCGCGCCGCTGTTTGCGCCACTGACGCAGTACGGCGCGCCCGCCATCTACGACCAGGGCAACCTGCTGACGCTTGCGCTCGCCCATCTCGGCATCGTGCTTGCCGCGGCCGCGGCGAGCGCGGTGGTGGCGGTCGGGCTCGGAATACTCGTCACGCGCGCCGCGGGCGAGGAATTCCTGCCGGTCGCCCGCACGCTCGTCAACATCGGCCAGACCTTCCCGCCGGTCGCGGTACTCGCGCTCGCCGTGCCGCTCATAGGCTTCGGCGAACGGCCTACGCTGGTCGCACTCTTCGCCTACGGGTTGCTGCCGATCTTCGAGAACACCGTGACCGGCCTCAGGGCCTGCCCGGCGGCGATCCTGGAAGCCGCCGACGGCATGGGCATGGACGCGCGGCAGCGGCTGCTCGGCGTCGAACTGCCGCTCGCGATGCCGCTGATCCTCGAGGGCGTGCGCCTGTCGCTCGTCATCAACGTCGGCACCGCGACCCTCGGCTCGACCGTGGCCGCCAAGGGCCTTGGCGAGGTCATCATCGCCGGCCTCCTGTCGAACAACACGGCGTTCATCCTGCAGGGCGGGCTCGTCACGGCGCTGATGGCGATCCTCCTCTACGACGCCATGGGCGCGCTCGAGCGGCGTGTCACGGCGGCGGCCTGAGGGCGCCGGGACACGGGCCGGGCGCGGCGGCGACGCGGCGCATTCGCTACAATCGGCACACCAGTGGCAGTCGGAAGGCAGCTCGGATGCCAGCGTCGATGAGTCCGGGAGTTGCGACGCGGAGCGGCCTGCCCGGCCGGGACGGGCGCGCGCCGGTCGAATGGCAGACGCTGCTGCTGATCGCCTGCACCTATGGCGGCTGGCTCGCGATCACCCATGCGTACGGCCGCTGGCCGCTCGCGATCGTGGCGCCCGTCGCGGTGGTGCTCGTGGTGCTGCAGAGCTCGCTGCAGCACGAGATCCTGCACGGTCACCCGACGCGCTGGGTGTGGCTCAACCACCTCCTCGCGGTAATGCCGCTCGCGCTGTGGCTGCCCTATGAGCGGTACCGGCAGAGGCACCTGACCCATCACCGGGACGAGCGGCTCACCGATCCCCTCGACGATCCCGAGACCGCCTACCTGACGCCGGAGCGCTGGGCGCACATGAGCGCGCCGGTCCGCGCCATCGTGCGCCTCCAGCAGCCGCTCCTCGGACGCCTGCTGCTCGGACCACCGTGGCGGATCGCGATGTTCCTGCGCGTCGAATTCGGTTACGTCGTGCGCAACGACTACCACGCCCGCCGCGTCTGGCTCGAGCACCTCGCGTGGTGCGTGCTGGTCGTGCTGTGGGTGACGCGGGTGTGCGGGATGCCGCTCTGGCTCTACCTCGCCGTCATCGTGCTGCCGTCCTACGCGGTCCTGCTGACCCGCTCGTTCGCCGAGCACCGCGCCCACCCGGACGTGCGTCACCGCATCGCGATCGTCGAGCGTTCATGGATCCTGGGGCCGCTGTTCCTGTTCAACAACCTGCACTCGTTGCACCACGAGGCGCCGACGATCCCGTGGTACGAGTACAACGCCCGCTACCGGCTGATTCGCGAGCGGCTGATCGCGGAGAACGGCGGCCTCGTCTACTCGACCTACTTCGACGTCGCGCGCCGTTTCCTGTTCCGCGCGCACGACGTGCTCGTGCACCCGACCGGGCGCGTGCCCTGAGCCGCGCGCCTCAGGCCGGCAGCAGGTAGCCGGCCGCCCGGGCTTCGCGGTCCCAGTCGCCGAGCGGCGCGTAGTCGGCCGCCGTCACGGGCTCGAAGCCGTCGAGCGACAGGAGTTCACCGAGCGGCCCGAACCACTCGCGCCCCGCCGCAGCCGCGAAGGCGGCCTTGAGGCGCGCGACCGCCGTGGCCGGCAGGCCGGGCGCGGCGACGAAGGCGGGAATCGGCGCGAGCGCGGTCGATGCGAGCGTGCGCACGCCGGCCGTCAGCTCCGGCGCGTGGCGCCTGATCAGCAGGTGCCAGTAGGCGTCGAGGGGACCGACGTCGATGCGCCCCTCGCGGACGCTGTCGAGGATGTTGCGCGCCGTGACGAGGTGACCGGTCACCGCCCCGTAGAGCGCGGGCCGCGCCGGCGTGCGAAAGCCGAGCAGGTGGTGGCGGAAGGCGTTGAAGCCGGAGTGCGAGTGCTCGACCGTCCAGCCGGCACGCATGCCGAAGGTATCCTCGAGCGAGCGAAACGGCGCATCGGTGCGCACGATCAGGTCGGAACGGTAGCGCGGCCGGCCCTGCGCCCACGCAGCGCGCGGGACCGGCGCCGCGAGCGGCACGACCGGCGCGAGTCCGAGGACGATGGGGTAGCCGCACATGAATACCGCGCCGAGGTCCTCGCGCTGCCAGAGCGCCTCGAGCGGTGCGGGCGCCGGGTAGGGCAGGTAGCCGAGCGCGACGCCCGCCTCGTCCGCGATGCGCGCGATGAGGTCGCGCCAGCCGGCCTCGACGCCAGGCGTCACCGCGTACATGCGGGCGTTGGTGATCCACGCCGGGCTCGCCGCGCTCATCGCCTCACCCGCCGAGCGCCTGCGTGCGCCGCGCCACGTAGGCGTCGATGGCCTCGCGCACCGCGGCGTCGAGCGGCGGCGGCTCGTAGCTCGCCAGCAGCTCCTTCCAGATGCCGGTCGCGCGCATGCTGGCGTCGCGCGCCCCGGCCTCGGTCCAGTTCTCGTAGTTCGACCAGTCGGACAGCAGTGGCCGGTAGAAGGCGTGTTCGTAGCGCGCGAGCGTATGCGCGGCGCCAAAGTAGTGACCGCCGGCGGCAACGCCCTTGATCGCGTCGACCGCGATGTCGTCGTCGTCGAACACCAGGGGCTTCAGGATCTCGGCCCAGCTGCGCAACAGTTCCGCGTCGACGACGATCTTCTCGAGCGAGGCGGCGAGGCCGCCCTCGAGCCAGCCGGCCGCGTGGTTGATGAGGTGGCTGTGGCTCAGGATCGCGGCCTGCAGCGAGAACGCCGTTTCGTAGGTCGATTGCGCGTCGACGACGGGCGATGCGTTCACGGCGCTGGTGCGCACCGGGATCCGCAGCCGGCGCCCGATCTGGGCGCTCGCAAGCACGCCGTTCACGTACTCGGGCGTGCCGAAGGCGGGCGAACCGGTGCGCATGTCGACGTTCGAGGTGAAGCTGCCGAGCACGCACGGGCAACCCGGCCTGAGCAGCTGGCAGAGCACGATGATGCCGAGCGCCTCGGCGGTCTGCTGCACGAGCGCCCCGGCGAGCGTCACCGGCGCCATGGCGCCCATCAGCGTGAACGGCGTGATCACGACGCACTGTCCGTGACGTGCCATCACCATGATGTTGTCGAGGATCTCCTCGTCGACGCGGCGTGGCGAGTTGACGTTCGTGACCGTCATCAGCGTCGGGCGTGCGGCGAGTTCCTCGAGGCTGCAGCCGTGCTCGATCGCCGACATCGCAAGCGCGTCCTCCGCCTGCACGCCGCCGACGCCGCGTGCCGCCCAGACGATGTCGGCGAGTTCGACGTGCGCGCGGTAGGCCTCGAGGTGACGGGTCGCCACCGGCACGTCGACCGGCTCGACCACGATCCCGCCCTGCCAGTGCAGGATGCCGAGCCGGTGGGTGAGCTTCAGGATGTTGCGGAACGCCGCGAGGTCGCCGTAGCGGCGGCCGCCTTCGCGGTCGGTGATGTTCGGCGCGCCGTTCACGGGACCGAAGTTGACGACGTTGCCACCGACCTCGAGATCGCGGGCCGGGTTGCGCGCACGCAGCACGAAGCGCTCCGGCGCATGCGCGAGCTGCGCGCGCACCACGTCGCGACCGATGCGGACGAGCTGCGTCGCGTCGTCGACGAGTGCGCCGGCCTGCCGGAACTGCGTGCGGGCCGCGGCACTCCTGATTTCGAGGCCGGCCTCCTCGAGCACGCGGAGGGCCGCCTCGATGAGGCGCTCGAGCTGCTCGGCCGACAGCACCTCGAGCGGCGCCCACGGCACGGCGAGGCGCGGCAGCGGAGCGAGCGAGGGCCCGGTGGAGCGTGCCGCGCGGCCGCGCTCGCGCCGCCGGGACGGGGCCGGTCCTTCGGTCATGGACTCACCCCGGCGGCCGCGGGCACGCCAGCCGTGACCGCTGGCGGCCGGCAGCGGACGGGCGGACGGGTGCCGGCCGACACTCGCGCTGCGTGCCTAGCGTGGCAGCGGGGCGTCGAGTGCCGCGCGCAGCGGCCCGAGCCACGGTTCGAAGTTGGTCCACTGGTCGATCCCTTCCTTGTTGATCGGCCGGCGCACCTGTTCGGAGCTCGCGGTGCGGATGCTGCGCTCGGTCCGGTAGAACTCGAGGCACGCCGGCTCGAACTCGAGCCCGCAGAAATCGAGGATGCGGCGCACGTTGCTCTCGAGGTCGTCGACGACCTCCTCGTGCTGCACGTGCAGGATCGTGCCGGGAAGCACCGCGTCCCAGTGCTGCATCAGCTCGAGGTAGGTGCGGTAGTAGCGGGCGATGTCGTCGATGCTGTAGGTGAACTCCTGGCCCGAGGCAAAGAGCTGCTTGAAGTTGCTGAAGCAGCAGGCCATCGGCTCGCGTCGGGTGTCGATGATCTTCGCGTTCGGCAGCATCAGGTGGATGAGGCCGATGTGCCGGAAGTTGTTCGGCATCTTGTCGATGAAATGTGGCTTGCCGCTGCGGTAGACGAGCGTATCGGCGAGGTACTTCTCGCCCAGGCGGCGGAACTCCTCGGCCGGCAGGTCCTCGAGCACGCGCGGGTAGCGCGGGTTGTCGCTGTCTAGCTCCCGGCCCTGCAGCTCCTGCACGATGCGCGGCAGGTCCGCGAGTTCCATGGTGCCCTCGACCCGCGAATGCGACGCCAGGATCTGATCGATCAGGGTCGAGCCCGAGCGCGGCAGGCCGACGATGAAGATCGGCGCGTCACTGGTCGCGCCGCAACCCTGGCGCGCCGCGAAGAACTCGCGCGTGCAGGTCAGCTTCTGCAGCCGGGTGTTGCGCTCCACGGGCTCGGGGCGGTAGCGGATCTCGGACTTCTTGAGGCTGTTGCCGCGCTCGTAGTAGGTGAACGACTCGGCAAACTCGCCACGGTCCTCGAGCGCCTTCGCGAGCGCGAAGCACAGGTGATAGCGGTCGGCGAGCTGGATGGTGGGAGCGGCTTCCTCGGCGCGCATGCGCACGAGCTCCTCGTCCGTGAAGCGGTAGGTCTTGAGGTTCGCGAGGCTCCAGTAGGCATCGCCGAAGCTCGGCCGCAGGGCCGCCGCTGCCCGGTAGGCCTCGATGGACTCGTCGCGCCGGCCCAGGGTCTTGAGCACGTGCCCGACCGACAGCTGGACGTCGGCGGCCTGCGGTGCCTCGACGAGGAGTGCGCGATACATCGCGAGTGCGCGCTCGTCCTCGCCGAGCCCGATGCAGGCGGTCGCGTAGGTGGTGCGGTAGTTGCGGTTGTTCGGGTCGGCCTTGAGGAGCTTGTCGAGCTCCTCGACGGCCCGGACGTGCTTGTGGCGCTTGAGGAGCGTCCGGACGAGGTCGAAGCGCGCCGGGTGGTACTCGGGCGCCAGTGTCAGCACCGCATCCAGCAGGAGCTCCGCGTCGTCGAGGACGTCGAGCTCCATGCCGATCTTGGCGAGCAGGCGCATCGCCTCGACGTGGTCGCCGTGTTTGAGCAGGAAGGCGCGCACGATGCGCTCCGCCGGCACGAATTCGCCATCCGAGAACATACCGGTCGCCGTGACGATCTCGGGCGGCAGCTTCTTCAGCGTCGCGACGTGGCTCGCGGCGGTGCGCGCGTCGTCGCTGTTGCCCGTCATCGCGAACAGCTTCTCCAGCATCGCCCAGCTCGCCGGCAGCGCCGGGTTCAGGTTCACGGCCTTGAGGAACGCCGGGATCGCGTTCGCCGCATCGCGCTGGATCACGTAGCAGTGGCCGCGTTCCTGGTAGAGGCGGCTGAAGTTGGGGTGGAAGCCCTCGAGCTGCTGCAGGGCGGCGAGCGCCTCCGGCACCCGCTTCAGGTAGCGCAGGCTCACCGCCCGCATGTAGAGCACGTCGCGGTTCTGCGGCACCTCGGCCGCGAGCCGCTCGGCCGCGGCGAGCGCCGCGGGGAACTGGTTCTGTTCCATGAGCCCGCGGATCCTCAGGACCTCGGTTTCGACCGGCGACGGCGTCGGAATGGGCTCGGCGGCTTGCATGGCTTCCCAAAAAAAAGGCGGGCATCGCTGCCCGCCCCGGATTCTACGTCAGCCGGCCGGGGCCGGCTGACGTCGCTCGGCTTCAGGTCCTCAGAACTTGAACCCGAACTTGAGGCCCAGCACGCGCGGGCGGATCGGTACCTCCGCCTTCACGAACTGCGAGGTCGAGGTGAACTGGCTGGCGTTGACATCGGTGATGTTCGAGCCAAACAGCTGCACGCGCCACTGGTCCTTCGCGATGCCGACGGAGGCGTCGAAGGTCGTGTAGCCCGGCATCTCGAAGCGCCACGTGGTGGTCGTGATCGGCTGTCCGGCCGGCCACAGCACGTCGCCGTTGATCTGCGGGCTCGTGTTCGAGTTGTTGTACTCGTGACCCACGTGGACCATGCCGACCTGCCAGAACGCCTTGTAGTCGGCGATCGGGAAGTCGTAGCGGGCCCGGACGTTGTACTGCATGGGCGGGGAGAACGCCGTCGGCACGCCGGTCGAACCGAACGTGTCGGTGATCTGCACCAGCTGGCCGTTCGGCTCCTTGAGCTCCGTGATCGCGTTGCCGCAGTTCGGGCTGACCGGCGTGCCGGCCGGCAGGTACTGCCTGAGCGGGTTGCCCGCGCAGTTGTTGTCGACGAGCGGCGGCGAGGTCGTCTGCTGGCTGCGGTTCCAGGAACCCGATCCCGTGACCGTCAGGGCCGAGGTGACCCTCGCGGTCAGCTGCAGCTCGATGCCCTTCACCTCGTAGTTCGGGCCGTTCACGCCAAAGGTCGTGTTGCCGAAGTACTGCGGGTTGAAGATCGCGGTCTGCACGTTCGACCACTTCTCGTCGTAGATCGAGCCGTCCAGCTGCACGCGGCGCTCGAAGAACTCGCTCTTGAAACCGATTTCCTTGTTGACCAGCGAGTCGGGCTCGACGGTCAGCGGCTTGATGTACTGCGGGATGCCGTTCGCGTCGTTCGCCTCGCCGCCCGAGCTGCGGTTGAAGCCGCCGGGGCGGTAGCCTTCCGAGTACGTGCCGTACACCATCGTGTCCGGCGTCACGTGCCAGGTCAGGTTGACACGGCTCTTGAAGCCCTTGAACTCGGAGTTCAGGTTGTAGCCCGAGATGTTGGCCGAGTAGGTGTAGTTCGTGCACGGCCCGACGGTCGGCGTCGCTGCATAGTTGAAGCAGCCGAAGCTCGACACCACGGTGCCGCCGAAGTCTTCCTTGTAGTCGTACCACCGAGTTCCGCCAGTTAGCGTCAGCACCTTCGGGATCAGGTCCACGTCGAGCGATCCGAAGAACGCCGTCTGCTTGATGTCGCGATGCGTATCCTCGAAGAACGCGACGTTGTCGTTGCGCGGGTTCGGATCGCCTACGACCGAGCCCGGCACCGGCTGCACGTCCTGGAAGCAGTCGGGGCTGCCACCCGCGACGCAGGTCGGGACCGTCTTGTACGACCAGTCGGTGTCGTCCGTGATCTTGTAGTCCTCGTAGAACGCGCCGACCAGGCCGCGGATGCGCTTGTCGTCCGGCGTGCTCAGGCGGAACTCCTGGCTCTGGTGCGTGTTGGTCTCGGTCTCCTTCCAGTACGCGACCGGCGAGAAGCAGGTCGGCGATCCGGCGTAGAGGCCGTAGCACTGGTAGTAGTCGGCGAACACACCGCGCGAGTAGTTGGTGTAGTCGTTGACCTGGTTGACCGTGCGTGACAGGTAGCCGCCCGAGTAGACGAGCTTCCAGTTGTCGATGTTGCCGTTGATCGTGAGGGCCGTGTTCTCCCACTTGTCCTTGTCGTACGACGGGCTGAACGTCGTCACGCTGAGGTCCGGCAGTACCTGCGGCGCGGACGGATTCACGCCGTAGTCGGAGCCGTGCGGCATCTGATAGAAGACGCCGTCCGCCTCCATGTTCTGGTAGCTCTGCGTGAGCAGCGCGCTCCAGTCGTCGTTCATCTGCCACAGCGCCGAGATCCGGGTGCCCTTGTAGTTCACCGGGTTCTGCGCGTTCTGGGCGATCGCATAGTTGTTGGCTGACGGTGCGCCCGGCGGCACGCAGTAGGTGGTCGTCTTGCAGCCCGTCGTGTAGCCCGCGTAGTAGATGCCGTAGTCGTTCGCGCTGCGCGTGAACGTGCTCGGCACGTTGTTGATGTAGCCGCCGCGGCTGTCGCTGTAGATCAGCGCGCGAATCGCGAGGGTGTCCTGAATCAGCGGCAGGTTGAGGACCGCATTCATGGAGCTGTTCGGGTCGCCGTGCGCGGTCGTGCCGTAGCCGGCCTCGACGTTGCCCTCGGTGACGTTCAGCTTCGGCTTGTTCGTGATGTAGCGGATCACGCCCGCCTCGGCGCCGCCGCCGAACAGCGTGCCCTGCGGGCCTTCGAGGACCTCGATGCGCTCGAGGTCGGCGGCGTACACGTCGAGGTTGCGCGACGGCAGCATGCCGGACTGGTCATCGAGGTACACCGACACGTTCGGGAAGCCGCCGATCGTGCCCGAGGACTGCGTGCCGAAGGAACCCAGCGCGAGGCCGCGCATGAAGATGTTGCCCTGGCCCGGACCGTTGGTCGCGAGCGACACGTTGGGGAGATATTTCATGAAGTCGTCGGCCGTCGACACGTTGAGCTCGGTCAACGTGGCGCTCGTCATGGCCTGGATCGTGATGGGCACGTCCTGGATGCTTTCCGTGCGACGCTGCGCGGTGACGACGATGTCAGCGATGGCATCGGAATTGCTTGCCGAAGCATCCGGCGCAGGCGCGGCGCCGTAAGTGGCGGCCGCATGCATGCTGAGGACGGTGATGATCGCCGAAGACAGCTTCTGGTTGGACTTCAAAGGTCTCTCCCCCATTTACCAAGGACGTACATCCGTCACGCAGGCGCCTCTGCGGCTGCGGGCCAGACCCAATTCGGCACCGCGTTGCGTCGGTGCCCTCGCGCGATTTCTTAAGTGCTTCCCCGAAGAATTCTCGACCGGTATTTGCCCGGTGCGCTACATATAACATGACTCGATAACATCCCGGCCACCTGTTGTTATCATGCAACAGACGATTTTCTCTGCGCCCGGGAGCCCCCGCCGGGTCGCACGTGGCGACTCCGGTCGATCCGAGCGTTTCACAGTCGGGGCGAGCCTCCAAGCCGAGAAAATGGATCGGGGCATCTGAGAAAGGCATGGAGTGCGCGCCGGTCGGGAGTACGGGCGCCAGTGGCGCTCGCTGCTGCGACGCACCAATCCTCTGCGGGACGCATGCCACGGGCACACAAAAACTTCCCATCTGGTAGAAAAGCTGTTCCGCCGGCGGACGAGCCGCATGCGACGCTAGGCGCCGCGGACCTGTGGCGCCGCGTGCGACGCGGCACGCGCCCGGGAGCCTTGCCAGACGAGTTGACCGACAGTCGCGGGAGAGATGCCAAGTGACCGAGACCCCAAGAGCCGGCCGGCGCCCGTCCGGGCGTGACGCCCGGCGCGCACTGCGTTCAGGGCCACTGCCTGACAGCCTGAACCCGGTGAAGCCCGGCCTCGAGAGCGGGCGCTACCGGCCGCTCAGCGATGCCGACGTCGGGCGCATCCACCAGACGGCGCTTCGGCTCCTGGCCGAGGTCGGGCTCGCCGATGCGCCGGACTCGGGCGTCGAGATCCTGACGCGCGCCGGCTGCACGGTCTCGGACCACGGCCGGCTGCTGTTCCCGAAGTCGCTCGTCGAGGACACGCTCGCCAAGGCCGCGCGCCATTTCGTGCTGCACGCGCAGGATCCGCGTCACGACCTCGAACCCTGGGGCAAGAAGGTCTATTTCGGCACCGCCGGCGCCGCCGTCAACATCGTCGATCCGGAGGTCGGCTACCGCGAGTCGCTGATCACCGACCTGTACGACATCGGCCGCATCGTCGACGTCCTCGAGCACATCCACTTCTTCCAGCGCGCGGTGGTGCCGCGCGACATCCCGGATCCGTTCGAGATGGACTTCAACACCTGCTATGCCTCGGTCATGAGCACGACCAAGCATGTCGGCAGCAGCTGGGTGCACCCGGACCACGTCAAGGCGTCGCTCGAGATGCTGCACCTCGTCGCCGGCGGCGAGGACAAGTGGCGCGAGCGGCCGTTCGTCAGCCAGTCGAACTGCTTCGTGGTGCCGCCGATGAAGTTCGCGACCGACGCCTGCCGCTGCCTCGAGGTCGCGGTCGCAGGCGGGATGCCGGTGCTGCTGCTCTCGGCCGGCCAGGCCGGAGCGACGGCGCCCGCGGCGCTCGCCGGGGCGCTCGCGCAGGAAGTCGCCGAAGTGCTCGCCGGCCTCGTCTACGTGAACGCGATTAAGCCCGGACACCCGGCGATCTTCGGTACCTGGTGCTTCGTCTCGGACCTGAGGACCGGCGCGATGTCGGGCGGCTCGCCCGAGCAGGCACTCCTGTCCGCGGCGGCCGGCCAGATGGCGCACTACTACGATCTGACGGGAGGCACGGCGTCCGGCATGACGGACTCCAAGGTACCGGACGGCCAGGCGGGCGCCGAGAAGGCGCTCAACCACGCGCTCGTCGGCAATGCCGGCGCCAATCTCATCTACGAGTCGGCCGGCATGCACGCGAGCCTGCTCGGCTATTCGCTCGAGAGCCTGATCATCGACAACGACATCATCGGTGCCACGCAGCGGACCATCAAGGGCATCGAAGTGACCGACGAGAAGCTGTCGTTCGAGACCATCAGGGACGTGTGCCTGAACGGTCCCGGCCACTTCCTGGGCTCGGACCAGACCCTGCAGCTGATGCAGACCGAGTACCTGTACCCGGGCATCGGCGATCGCAAGAGCCCGAACGAGTGGGGCGAGCAGGGCGGCCTCGACATCGCCGAGCGCGCCGCGCTCAAGGTCCGGGAGATCCTCGCGCACCATTATCCGGGCCACGTCGCCGAGTCCGTGGACGCCGAGATCCGGGCCCGCTTCCCGGTGCGCCTGCCGCGCGAGAAGATGCTGCCGCCGGCCGGCGGCGCGGGCGTCCCCGGGGCGAAGGTCGTCGGCATGCGCTGAGGCCCCGCGGCGGGACGGAGCGTCGAGTTCGTCCCGCACCGTCCGGTCGCGGAGGCTAGAATCCGCGCCGGAATTCTCCCCGAGCGACGGACTTTTCATGACGGCACGGATCATTGATGGCAAGGCGGTGGCGCGCAAGCTCCGCGCCGAATACCAGGGGCGCGTCGCGCGCCTCGGCGTCGAGCATGGCCTGCGGCCCGGGCTCGCCGTGATCCTGGTCGGCGAGAACCCGGCCTCGCAGGTTTACGTGCGGAACAAGGTGCGGGCCTGCGAGGACGTCGGCATCCGCTCCGAGCGCATCGCGCTCCCGGCCGAGGTCAGCGAGGCAACGGTGCTCGCCGAGATCGACCGCCTGAACGCCGATCCCACGGTGCACGGCATCCTGGTGCAGCTGCCGCTGCCCGCGCACATCCCGATTGCGCGCGTGCTCGAGCGCATCTCGGTGGACAAGGACGTGGACGGTTTCCACCTCTACAACGTCGGCGGGCTGCTGACCGGCTCGACCGTGTTTCCGCCGTGCACGCCGTACGGCGTGCAGAAGCTGCTCGAGCACGAGCAGGTCGAGATCGCCGGCCGCAACGTGGTGGTGGTGGGCGCGAGCAACATCGTCGGCAAGCCGGTCGCCATGATGCTGATGCAGCAGGACGCGACCGTGTGCATCTGCCACAAGCTGACGCGCGATCTCGCGATCTTCACGCTGCTCGCCGACATCCTCGTGGTCGCGGCCGGCGTGCCGAACCTCATCGTGCCGCAGATGGTGAAGACCGGGGCGGTCGTGATCGACGTCGGCATCAATCGGCTGCCCGACGGGCGCATCGTCGGCGACGTCGACTTCGCGGGCGTCTCGCAGAAGGCGTCGCTGATCTCGCCGGTACCGGGCGGCGTCGGCCCGATGACCGTGACCATGCTCCTCTACAACACGCTGCGTTCGGCCGAGCGTACCGTCGGCCTCGTCGCCGACGACGGCACGCTGCCGTCGGGCCTGTAGCTCAGGGAAAGAGCACGATCTTGCCGACGTGCGCCTTGGCCGTGAACGCGGCCTCGGCGGCCGCGACCTCGGCGAGCGGGTAGGCGGCGCTGACGAGCGGGCGGATCTCGCCCCGCTCGATGTAGCGCACCAGGTTCGGGAACACCTCCGGCGCCGGGATCGTGCAGCCGTGCAGCTCGAGGTCCTTGAGGTAGAGGGTCCTGAGGTCGAGTTCGACGAGCGCACCGTCGATCGCGCCGGCGGCCGCATAACGCCCGTGGCGCACGAGGACGTCGAGCAGGCGTGGGAACTGGCTGCCGCCCACGACGTCGATGACGACGTTCACCGACCCGGCGCCGAGCGTTGCGACGAGGTCCGAGCCGCGCACCAGGGCGCGGGCGGCGCCGAGCGCGACCACCTCGTTCGCCTTGCTGGCGCCAGCGACGGCGATGACCTGTGCGCCACGACGGCGCGCGAGCTGCACGGCGGCGGAGCCGACGCCGCCCGAGGCGCCGGTGACGAGCACCGTGTCCGTTGCCACCACCCGGGCGCGGCTCAGCATGTTCTCGGCGGCCGTGTAGGCGCACGGGAACGAGGCCAGTTCGATGTCGGTGAGCGAGCTCGCGATGCGCACGGCGTTGCGCGCCGGCAGCACCGCGTACTCGGCGAAGGCGCCGTTGCAGTCGGAGCCGAAGTAGCGCACGGCATCGGGCAGGCTGCCCGGCGCGGGCTCGAGCACGGGATTCACGAGCACGCGCTCGCCGATCCGCGCCGGATCGACCGCCGCGCCGACCGCGACGATCCAGCCGCAGGCCTCGACGCCCTGGATGCGCGGGAAGGTGAGCGGCGCGCCGGTCCAGCCGGCATCGTCCGCGACCGCGGCGCCGCCCGGCGCCACGCCGAAGGACTTCGAGTACCAGCCGGCGCGCAGGTTGATGTCGGTGTTGTTGAGACCCGCGGCGCCCACCCGGATCAGCACCTCGTCCGGCGCCGGCCGCGGCACCGGTACGCCCCCGCGGTAGACGAGCTGCTCGAGCCCACCGTGGCCGAGGAGCAGCGCGGCATTCATCGTCGTCGGCAGCATGGCGGGTGGTGGCCCGGGCAAGGCGCCGCGGATCGGCGGCTTCGTGAAAACATAACACCATTTGTTCACGACTGTGAATACCGCGGGCCATTGCGATATATTCATGAACCCCGTGCCGCCGAGCCGTCCGCACCTGCATGGCCCCGAAGACCCCGCAGTCCGCTCGCAAGACCCCCCCCGCCCGCCGCGGCGGTCCGCGCCGACGGACGGCGGAGGCGGCGCAGCAGAGCCCGCTCGGCAGCCAGATCCGCGACCTGCGCGCGGCGCGCGGTCTCAGTCTCGCGCGCCTCGCCGCGGCGATACACAAGTCGGTCGGCTACCTGAGCCAGATCGAGCGCGGCCGCTCCGAGGTCTCGATCTCGACGCTGAAGGCAATCAGCGATGCGCTCGACGTGCAGATCGGCTGGTTCTTCCAGGGCTACGATCCGCGCGTGCCGGCCGAGCATGGCTACGTGGTGCGGCGCGAGAACCGACGGCGCCTCAATTTTCCGGGCACCGGCATCGAGGAGGAGCTGCTGTCTCCGAGCCTCACGGGCGAGGCCGAGCTCATCCTCAGCAGCTTCGCGCCGGGCGCGCGCAGCGGCGACGAGCAGGTGTCGCGGATGGCCGAGCAATCCGGCTACGTGATCGCAGGCGAGCTCGAGCTGCACGTCGGCGTGAAGCGCTTCCGCCTGCGCACCGGCGACAGCTTCCGCATCGGACGCGGCGAGCCTTTCAGTGCACTCAACCCCGGCGCGGACCCCTCGGTGTCGCTCTGGGTCATCGCGCCGCCGCGCTACTGACGGCACGCGGCGGTCGGCGGCATTCGAGGAGGGACGACGGTATGGCACTACCCAGCCACGCGAGCGTGGTCATCATCGGCGGCGGCGTCGCCGGCTGCTCGATCGCGTATCACCTGACGAAGATCGGCGTCACCGACGTCGTGCTGCTCGAGCGCAAGCAGCTGACCTGCGGCACGACCTGGCATGCCGCCGGCCTCGTCGGCCAGCTGCGCGCCACGCGCAACCTCACCGAGCTCGCCAAGTACACGGCCGATCTCTACCGCTCGCTCGAGGCGGAGACCGGCCAGGCGACGGGCTTCAAGCAGAATGGTTCGGTCAGCGTCGCCAAGACCGAGGCGCGATTCGAGGAGCTGAAGCGCGGCGCCTCGATGGGCAAGACCTTCGGCCTCGAGATCAAAGTCATATCGCCCGGCGAGATCAAGGAGCGCTGGCCGCTGCTCCACGTCGAGGACATCGTCGGCGGCGTGTTCCTCACCAAGGACGGCCAGACGAATCCCATCGACACGACCAACGCGCTCGCCAAGGGCGCCAAGATGCGCGGCGCGAAGATCCTGGAGCACACCCGCGCGGAGCGCATCCGCGTCGAGCGCGGCCGCGCGGTCGGCGTCGAGACGAGTGCCGGCTACATCGCGGCGGACACGGTGGTGCTGGCCGGCGGCATGTGGTCGCACGGCATCGCCGCCGACATAGGCGTCGCGGTCCCGCTGCACGCGGCGGAGCACTTCTACATCGTCACCGAGCCGATCGCGGGCCTGCCGTCGGGCCTGCCGGTGCTGCGCGTGCAGGACGAGTGCGCCTATTACAAGGAGGACGCCGGCAAGATCCTGATGGGCTGCTTCGAGCCGGTCGCGAAGCCGTGGGGCATGCAGGGGATCCCGGCGGAGTTCTGCTTCGACACGCTGCCCGAGGACTACGAGCACTTCGAGCCGATCCTGACCGCGGCCACGCGACGCGTGCCGCTGCTGGCCGACGCGGGCATTCAGCTATTCTTCAACGGCCCCGAGAGCTTCACCCCCGACGACCGCTACTACGTCGGCGAGACGCCCGAGGTGAAGGACCTGTTCGTCGCCACGGGATTCAATTCGGTCGGCATCGCCGCGAGCGGCGGCGCCGGCAAGGTCGTCGCGCAGTGGATCCTCGACCGGCGCCCGCCGATGGACCTCGCCGATGTCGACATCCGCCGCGTCATGCCGTACCAGCGCAACAAGCGCTACCTGCACGACCGCACGGTCGAGACCCTGGGCCTGCTGTACGCGATGCACTGGCCGTACTACCAGTACCAGACCGCACGTGGCGCGCGGCGCTCGCCGCTGCACGACCGGCTGGTCGCCGCCGGCGCCTGCATGGGCGAGACCGCCGGCTGGGAGCGGCCGATGTGGTTCGCGGCGCCCGGCTCGGCACCGCGCTACGAGTATTCGTACGGCCGCCAGAACTGGTTCGAGGCATGTCGCCGCGAGTGTCTGGCGCTGCAGACCGGGGTTGCGCTCTTCGATCAGGCGAGCTTCCCGAAGTTCCTGGTGCAGGGTCCGGACGCCTGCCGCGTCCTCAATCACCTGTCGACCGCGAACGTCGACGTCGAGCCCGGCCGGATCGTCTACACCCAGTGGCTCAACGAGCGCGCCGGCATCGAGGCGGACCTGACGGTCACGCGCCTCGGTGCGCAGGAATTCATGGTGGTCACGTCGGCCATCTGCCAGACCCGCGACCTCGCGTGGCTGCGCCGCCAGATCGCGGCCGCCGAGGGCGCGCGGGTCACGGTGACCGACGTCACCTCGGGGACCGCGATGCTGGGCGTGATGGGCCCGAGGAGCCGCGCGCTGCTCGAGCAGCTGACGGGCGCCGACCTGTCGAACGCGGCACATCCCTTCGGCCATTCGCGCGAGCTCGACCTCGGCTACGCGCGCGTGCGGGCGAGCCGCATCACCTACGTGGGTGAGCTCGGCTGGGAGCTCTACGTGCCGACCGAGTTCTGCGCGGGCGTCTACGAGGCGCTGCTCGCGGCGGGCGCGTCGCACGGGCTGACGCTCGCCGGCTACCACGCGATGGCGGCCTGCCGCGTGGAGAAGGGCTACCGCCACTGGAGTCACGACATCGGTGACGAGGACACGCCGCTCGAGGCGGGCCTCGGCTTCACGGTCGCGTGGGACAAGCCGGGTGGCTTCCTCGGGCGTGATGCGCTCGTCGAGCAGCGCGCGCGCGGCACGCTGCCGAAGCGCCTGGTGCAGGTGCTGCTCGAGGACGACACCGCCGACGCGCCGCTCCTCTACCACGAGGAGCCGATCGTGCGGAACGGCGCGATCGTGGGCTCGATCAAGTCGGGCGCCTGGGGCCATCGCGTCGGGCGGTCGCTCGGCATGGGCTACGTGCAGGCCGACGCCGGCGTCAGCAAGGAGTGGCTCGAGTCCGGCCGCTGGGAGGTCGAGGTCGCTGCCGAGCGCTTCCCGGCGCGGGTCCAGCTCGCTCCCTGGTACGACCCGAAGAACGAGCGCATCAAGGCCTGAACTCGCGCGGCCGCGACCGGCCGCGGGTGCGCGGCCGGCCGCCGGCCCGCTCGCGGCGCGCCGGCTGACGGTGCATGGACGCCGCTGCCCGCCGGAGGCTATCGTAAGCGCCCCGTCCGGCCGGGCTGCCGCGGCCCGGCGTTCGACCCTTGCCCTGCGTCCCGCGAGGAGCCCGAGATGATCGACGTCCGCAGCGATACCGTCACCCGTCCGACGCCGCCGATGCTCGACGCCATGATGCATGCCAGCGTCGGCGACGACGTGTTCGGCGAGGACGAGAGCGTCAACCGGCTGCAGCAGCAGATGGCCGAGCGCTTCGGCATGGAGGCAGCGCTCTTCTGCCCGACCGGCACGATGACCAACCAGATCGCCATCAAGCTGCACACCCAGCCGGGCGACGAGGTCATCTGCGACCAGCTGGCGCACATCTACCTGTTCGAGGGCGGTGGCATCGCGTTCAATTCCGGCGCCTCGGTGCGCCTGCTGCAGGGTGACCGCGGCCGCTTCACCGCCGCGCAGGTCAGCGAGGCGGTGAGCCGGCGCGACGATTCGCATCTCGCCTGGACGCGCCTGGTCGCCATCGAGAACACCGTCAACAAGGGTGGCGGCAGCTGCTGGTCGCTAGCCGAGATCCGCCGCATCCGCACGGTCTGCGACGCCGCCGGCCTCGCCCTGCACCTCGACGGCGCCCGCATCTTCAATGCGCTCGCGGCCACCGGCGAGGATCCGCGGACCTTCGGCGGCCTGTTCGACACGATCTCGGTGTGCCTGTCGAAGGGGCTCGGCACGCCGGCGGGCTCGGTGCTGCTCGGCAGCCGTGCCCACATCGCGCGGGCGCACCGCCTGCGCAAGGTGTTCGGCGGTGGGATGCGCCAGGCCGGCTACCTGGCTGCGGCAGGCCTCTACGCGCTCGAGCACCACGTCGCGCGGCTCGCCGACGATCACCGCAGGGCCAAGGTTGTCGAGCAGGAACTGAAGTCGCTTGGCTACGTCGCGAACGTGCTGCCGGTAGAGACCAACATCGTGATCTTCGAGCTCGCCGGCGGCATGTTGCCGGACGCGCTGCTCGCGCACCTGAAGGCGGCCGACGTCTATGCCCAGTCCTACGGCAGGCACGCGATCCGCTTCGTGTTCCACCTCGACGTCGACGACGCCGGACTCGAGCGGGTGGTGGCGGCGCTGCGCTCGTTCCGCGCCTGCTGACGGCACCTGCGGCGCGGCCCCGCCGCCCCTCAGTGGGCGGTCTTGATGCGCGTCCAGCTGCGCGTCCGGATGCGCTCGGTGGCGGCGCTCACTTCGTCGGTGAGGTACAGCCGCCGCATGATCTCGGGCGTCGGATAGAGCGTCGGGTCGTTGCGGATCGCGGGATCGACGTAGGCGCTCGCGGCGAGATTGTCGTTGCCGTAGCGGATGTCGTTGGTGACGGCGGCGATCACCTTCGGATCCATCATGAAGTCGAGGAATGCGTGTGCTTCCTTGACGTGCGGCGCGTCCACCGGGATCAGCCAGCCGCTGTAGTTGGCGTTGGCGCCTTCCTTGGGGATCGTGAAGGTGAGGTTCACGTGGATGCCGGCGGCGCGCGCGCGTGCGAGCGACACCGCGTAGTCGCTCGACCAGCCCATTGCGATGCATGATTCGCCGTTGGCGAGCGCGTTCAGGTACTCGACCGAGTCGAAGTTCTTGATGTACGGCCGCACCTTGAGCAGCAGTTCCTCGGCGGCCTTGTAGTCGGCTGGGCTGCGGGTATTCGGGTCGAGGTGCAGGTAGAGGAGCGCGAACTGCAGCACGTCCTCGGCGGAGTCGAGGAAAGTGACGCCGCAGTCGGCGAAGCGCGCGATGATCTCGGGCTTGAAGATCAGGTCGAGGCTGTCGACGGGCGCATCGGGCATGCGGGCGCGAATCATGTCGACGTTGTAGGCGAAGCCGTTGACGGCGTGCGTATACGGCACCGCGTACTGGTTGCCCGGGTCGGACTTGCTCATCAGCTCGAGCACCTTGGGGTCGAGGTAGCGCCAGTTCTTGAGCAGGCGCTTGTCCAGCTTCTGGTACGCGCCGGCCTTGATCTGGCGGCTGAAGTAGTTGGTCGAGGTCTCGACCACGTCGTAGCCCGAGCCGCCGGCCAGCATCTTCGCCTCGAGCGTCGCGTCGGCGTCGAAGGTGTCGTAGTCGACCTTGATGCCGGTCGCCGCCTCGAAGTCGGCGATCGTGTGCTTGCCGATGTAGTCCGCCCAGTTGTAGACGCTGAGCTGCTTCTCGTCGTCCGCTGCCGGCTTGCCGCCGCAACCGCTGACAACGACAGCGAGCGCCAGCAAGAGCGCGAGTCGCCTGCCGCGGCTCATCCCGGAATTTCGCGGGCGACTTCCCGCAGGATGCCGACCAGATAATCGGTGAATGAGCGCCAAACTTCGACGTGGAACTGCTCGCCCGCAGTGCGCCACAGCGTGATCTCGGTCTTGAGGAACACCGTGCGGGTGCACATGCCGACGGGGAAGGCCGAGAGGTCGAGATCGAGAGGGCAGCCCGCGTTCAGCAGCCATGCGGCGTAGGGACCCCGCAGCTCGAGCCCCACCTGGCGGTGGCTGACGTCGACGACCGAGTGCGGCAGGCCTAGGAGCGCGGCCGCGAGGGCTGCCCTGAGCACCTGGCCCTCGGCGGGCGGCGCGAGCAGCAGCTGCTCATCGGGGCCGAGCCAGAGTGCGGCGCGCGTCGAGTTGCTCGCCGAGCGGCACGCGACGCTCGGGAACTGCAGGCCGAAGGCGGCACCGGCCGAGGCCTGGGCGGCGGCGTTGCCACGGAAGCTGAACCGTGTGGCCTGCGGCTGCAGGCGCAGCCACGGTGTCGGCGCCACGGCCGGCGTCTCGGCGACGGCGTTAACCATTGAGGCGCGCTCCCTCGGTGTCGTAGAAGACCGGCGCCGTGACCTGCACGGGGATGTCGCCGCCGGGCATCGGGACGTAGAGGGTCTGACCGATGCGGGCGCGGCCGCCGGCCACCATGGCGAGCGCAATCGAGTGGCCGAGCACGGAACTCATGTAGGACGACGTGACGTGGCCGATCATCTTCATCGGCACCTTCTGGCCGGGCGTCTCGACGACCTGCGCACCCTCATCGAGCACCACCGCGGGCTCGCTGGTGCGGAGGCCGACGAGCTGCTTGCGGCCCGCGGCCTTCATGGCCGGCCGCTCGAGCGAGCGCTTGCCGACGAAGTCGGGCTTGGTCTTGCCGATCGCCCACGTGAGCCCGACGTCGTCCGGCGTCGCGGTGCCGTCGGTCTCCTGGCCGACGATGATGTAGCCCTTCTCGGCGCGCAGCACGTGCATTGCCTCGGTGCCGTACGGCGTGATGCCATGGGCCTGACCGGCGGCATGCACGGCCTCCCACACGGCGCGACCGTAGTCGGCGGGCACGTTGATCTCGAAGCCGAGCTCGCCGGTGAAGCTGACGCGGAACAGCATCATCGGCACGCCGCAGATGCGGCCGTGGCCGACGCTCATGTGCGGCATCGCGGCGTGCGAGATGTCGATGTCGGAGACGAGGCCCGCGATCACCTCGCGCGCCTTCGGCCCCTGCACGGCGATCACCGCCCACTGCTCGGTCGTCGAGGTCAGCCAGCAGTTAAGGCTGGTCCACTCGGTCTGCAGGTAGTCTTCCATCATTGCAAATACGCGCGCCGCGCCGCCGGTGGTGGTCGTGACATGGAAGCGATCGTCGGCAAGCCGCGCGACGACACCGTCGTCATAGACGAAGCCGTCGTCCCTGAGCAGGATGCCGTAGCGGGAGCGGCCGACCGCGAGGTTCGACCAGTTGTTGACGTACAGGCGGTTCATGAAGGTTGCCGCGTCGCTGCCGACGACCTCGATCTTGCCGAGCGTCGAGGCGTCGAAGATGCCGCAGTGCGCGCGTACCGCCCGGCACTCGCGCGCGACCGCCGCGTGCATGTCCTCGCCCGCCTTGGGGAAGTAGCGCGCCCGCTTCCACAGACCCACGTCCTCGAACACCGCGCCCGCGGCCGCTGCCCAGGCATGGGTCGGCGTGCGCCGCACCGGATCGAACAGGTCGCCGCGCGCATAGCCGGCCATGATGCCGAAGCTGACCGGCGTGTACGGCATGCGGAAGGTGGTGAGGCCGACCTCGGGGATCGGCCTGTCGACGCTCGCGGCGATGAAGCCGAGCGCGTTCATGTTCGAATTGCGGCCCTGGTCGGTCGCCATGCCGGTGGTGGTGTAGCGCTTGATGTGCTCCACCGACTCGAAGCCCTCGCGCATGGCGAGCGCGAGGTCGCGCGTCGTCACGTCGTGCTGGAAGTCCACGAACGCCTTGGCCGGCGGCAGAAAGCCCGGCTGCGGCAGCGCACCCGGCGCGCCGTTCCGGCCCGTGTCACGCGCCTCGACCGCGTGGGCGGGCGCACGGCTCGCGCGGCCGGTGGCCTGTGCGGCGGCGACGCCCGCGGCGGCACCGTCGGCGAGTACCGCGGCGAGTCCGTTGATGCCGCGGCACGCGCCGGCGGAGCGCTCGGCCTCCGCCGCGGTGCCCGGCACGAACACCTGCTGGGTGGCGTCGAAGGCGAGCTTGCCGCGCGACTGCGAATGGAGGTGCACCGTCGGCGTGAAGCCGCCCGACATCAGCAGCGCGTCGCAGGCGAGGTCGGCGCCGCGGCGGATGCTGCCGTCGGCCATGACCTCGCCGAGCGTGACCCCGGTGATACGCAGGCGCCCGCGCGTGCCGAGCACCGTGGCACGCGCGCGGATGGGCAGGCCGGCGAGGCGGGCGGCGGTGGCGGCCGGGCCGTCGGCCTCGGCGCGCACTTCGGCGATCGCCTCGATCACGACGCCGGCAGCGGCGAGCTCGAGCGCCGTCTCGTAGGCGGCATCGCAGCCGGCGACGATGACGATGCGCGAGCCGACGAGGACGCCGTAGCGATTGAGGTAGGTGCGCGCGGCCGCCGCGAGCATGACGCCCGGCCGGTCGTTGCCCGGGAACACGAGCGGCCGCTCGATGGCGCCGGTCGCGAGCACGACTTCGCGCGCGCGCAGCTGCCACAGCCGCTCGCGCGGCGACTCCGTGGAGGGATTCGCCTGGTGGTCAGTCAGCCGCTCGCAGAGGCCGATGTTGTTGTGCGGGAAGTAGCCGAAGGCGATGGTCCGCGGCAGCAGCGTGACGTTGGGCAGCCGCGCGAGTTCCGCGAGCGTATCGGCGAGCCAGCGGTCGGCCGGCCGGCCGTCGATCTTTGCCGCCCGCTCATCCAGCAGCGAGCCGCCGAATTCCGGCTGCTCGTCGCACAACACGACGCGTGCGCCACTGGCGGCGGCCGCGGTCGCGGCCGCGAGGCCCGCGGGGCCGCTGCCGACGACGAGTACGTCGCAGTGCGCGAAGCGCTGCGCGTAGCGGTCCGGGTCCGGGCCGCCCGGCGCGTGGCCGAAGCCCGCGGCCGCGCGGATGCGCGGCTCGTAGAGGCGGTGCCAGGCCTTGCGCGGCCACATGAAAGTCTTGTAGTAGAAGCCGGACGGCAGGAGCGGCGACAGCAGGTTGTTGATGCCGCCGACGTCGAAACTGAGGCTCGGCCAGCGGTTCTGGCTCTCGGCCACGAGCCCGTCGTAGAGCTCCACCTGGGTCGCGCGCAGGTTCGGCGTCGCACGTGCCGCGTCGCGCACGACCCGCACCAGCGCATTCGGCTCCTCGGCACCCGCGCCGACGATGCCGCGCGGGCGGTGATACTTGAACGAGCGGCCGACGAGGTGCACGCCGTGCGCGAGCAGCGCCGAGGCGAGAGTGTCACCGGCGAAGCCCGTGTAGCGCGTGCCGTCGAAGGTGAAGGCGAGCGGCTTGCCGCGGTCGATCCGCCCGCCGGCCGGGGTGCGATAGCGGCTCACCGGGCACCCCGCTCGAGCGCCGCCGCGGGCGGCTGTTCGCCCGCCTTGTAGGTCGCGACGAACTTGTCGGTGGTCGTGTCGCGGAGCGCATTGAAGAAGCGCGCGCAGCCGCGCACGTGGCGCCAGCGCTCGGCATGCACGCCGCGCGTGTTGCGGCGCAGGTACAGGTACGAGGCCCAGTCGTCGATGTCGACCAGCGCCGGGTCGGCCGGCCGCGCGATGTGCGCTTCGCCCCCGTACGCGAACTCGAGTTCCGGGCGCGGGCCGCAGTACGGGCAATCGATGACGAGCATGGCGGCCTTCTCAGTGGGCGACGGCGGCCGCGGCCGCCTCGTCGATCAATAGCCCGTCGCGGAACCGCTCGATCGTGAACGGCGCGTTGATCGGGTGCGGCTCGTCGTGGGCGATGGTCCAGGCGAACACGTGCGCCGATCCCGGCGTCGCCTTGAAGCCGCCGGTGCCCCAGCCGCAGTTGACGTACAGGCCCGGGACCGGCGTCTTGGCGATGATCGGCGAGCGGTCGGGCGTGACGTCGACGATGCCACCCCAGTTGCGCATCATGCGCATGCGCCGGAACATCGGGAACAGCTCGCAGATCGCCTCGAGGGTGTGCGTGTTGACGTGCAGCGCGCCGCGCTGCGTGTAGCTGGTGTAGGCGTCGGTGCCGGCGCCGATCACGAGGTCGCCCTTGTCGGACTGGCTGATGTAGGCGTGCACCGAGTTCGACATCACGACGCACGGAATCGCGGGCTTGATCGGCTCCGAGACGAGCGCCTGCAGCGGGAAGCTCTCGAGCGGCAGCCGCACGCCCGCAAGCCCGAGCACGACGCTGGTGTTGCCGGCGGCCGAGACGCCGACCTTGCGGCTGCGGATCAGCCCGCGGCTGGTCTCGAGGGCCTCGACCGCGCCGTGCGCGTCGCGGCGGATTCCGGTGACCTCGCAGTTCTCGATGATATCGACGCCGAGCGCGTCGGCCGCGCGCGCGTAGCCCCAGGCGACGGCGTCGTGCCGCGCGGTGCCGCCGCGACGCTGCAGCGCGGCGCCCATCACCGGGTAGCGGATGTTGGGCTCGATGTTGAGCGGCGGACAGAAAGCCTTGGCCTCCGCCGGGCTCAGCCACTCGTTGTCGACGCCGTTGCCGCGATTCGCGTGCACGTGGCGCTTGATGACCTGCACGTCGTGCACCGTGTGCGCGAGCATCATCACGCCACGCGGCGAGTACATGACGTTGTAGTTGAGCACCTGCGAGAGCGTCTCCCACAGCTGCAACGAGTGGTCGTACAGCCGGGCACTCTCGTCGAACAGGTAGTTGGAGCGCAGGATCGTGGTGTTGCGGCCGGTGTTGCCGCCGCCGATCCAGCCCTTTTCGAGCACCGCGATGTTGGTCAGGCCGTGCTCGGCCGCCAGGTAATAGGCGGCGCCGAGCCCGTGCCCGCCGCCACCGACGATGATCGCGTCGTACTCCGCCTTGGGAGCGGCGCGCCGCCACTGCGGCTGCCAGCCGCGCTGTCCGCCGAAGGCCTCCCGCAGCAGTGACCAGGCCGAGAACTTCTGCATCAGGCCCTCAGCTCCCTGTTCTCCGGGTCGAACGGCGATTCGACCACGACGGTCGCGCGCTTGCGCTCGCCCAGGATCTCGATCATCAGCTCGGTGCCGACCGCCGCGTAGTCGGGTTTCACGTAACCGATGGCGAGGCTCTTCTTCAGAGTGTGCCCATAGTACCCGGAAGTCGCGCGCCCGATCATCTTGCCCTTGAGGTCGAACAGCGGCTCGTTGCCGAGCGGGTCGGCATCGGTCACGCCGTGCACCTCGACGGTGATGAAGCGGTGCGGCACGCCCGCGGCAAGCTGCCTCTCAAGCGCCTCGCGGCCGATGAACGGGCCCTTGTTCATGCGCACGAAGCGATCGAGGCTCGCCTCGAACGGCGTGTAGTCGCGCGTCATGTCGCTGCCCCACATGCGGTAGGACTTCTCGAGCCGCAGCGACTCCATCGCGCGCATGCCGACCATGCCGATGCCGAACTCGGCGCCGGCAGCGAACAGCGAATCGAAGATGTGGTGCGCGAACTCGATCGGGAAGTGCAGCTCCCAGCCGAGTGCGCCGACGAAGTTGACGCGCAGCGCGTACACGTCGGTCGCGTAGCCCACCTCGATCACCTGCGTCGTGAGCCACGGGAAGCTCGCATTGTCGAGGGGCGTGTCGGTGAGCTTGGCGAGCAGCTCGCGCGAGCGGGGGCCCGCGACCACGAAGCAGCCGCGGCTCGAGGTGATCTCGCGCAGGCCAACCGAGCGATCCGCCGGCAGCTGGCGCGTCAGGTAGTCGCCGTCGAAGCGCGCCGCGGCGCCGGCGCTCACGACGTAGTAGTGCTGCTCGGCGATCTTGGTGATCGTGAATTCCGAGCGGATGCCGCCGCGCCTGGTGAGTGCATGGCAGAGCGCGATGCGGCCGATCTTGGCCGGCACCTTGTTCGCGACCAGGCTGTCGAGCCAGGCTTCGGCGCCAGGGCCCGTCACTTCCCACTTGCTGAAGGGCGTGAGGTCGATGACGCCGACCTTCTCGCGCATCAGCCGCACTTCGTTGCCGACGTGCGGGAAGTAGTTGCTGCGGCGGAAGCTCCACACGTCCTTGCGCTCGACTCCGGGCGGCGCGAACCAGTTGGCGCGCTCCCAGCCGTAGCGCTGGCCGAACACGGCACCCATGCGGGCGATCTTGTCGTACACCGGGCTCGTCTTCACCGGCCGTGCGCCCGGGCGTTCCTCGTCAGGGAAGTGGATCGTGAAGACCTCCTTGTAGGTCTCCTCGTTCTTCGCGACCGTGTAGCGCTTGCTGGTGTACGGGCCGAAACGGCGCGGGTCCACCGCCAGCATGTCGATGCCAGGCTCGCCCTCGACGATCCACTCGGCGAGCTGCCAGCCGGAGCCGCCGGCGGCGGTGATGCCGAAGCTGTGGCCCTCGTTGAGCCAAAGGCCGCGCGCGCCCCAGGCCGGGCCGACCAGCGGGCTGCCGTCCGGCGTGTATGAGATCGGCCCGTTGACGATGTCCTTGATGCCGCAGTGTTCGAGCGCGGGCACCCGGCGCTGGGCCGCCTCGACGTGCGGCAGCAGCCGCTCGAGGTCGCCCTCGAACAGGCTCTTGCCGAACCAGTCCGGCACGCCGTCGGCGAAGCGCGCCGGCGCGCCCGCCTCGTACGGCCCGAGGATCCAGCCGAGGCGCTCCTCGCGCAGGTAATACGACTTGTCCGACTCGCGCAGCACCGCGAGCTCACGGCCGCCGGCGGCACGATAGGCCTTCAGCTCAGGAGACTCGTCATAGACGATGTACTGGTGCTCGACCGGAATCGCCGGCACGTTGATGCCGAACATCCGTCCGGTCTGGCGCGCGTAGTTGCCGGTCGCGCACACCACGTGCTCGCAGGTGATCTCGCCCTTGTTGGTGGTGAGCTTCCACTCGCCGCTCGGCGTGCGGCTCACGGCGGTGACTTCGGTGTGCTCGTAGATTTCGGCGCCGCCGGTGCGCGCGCCGCGCCTGAGTGCCATCGTGAGGTCGGCGGGCGCAATGTGGCCGTCGTCCGGGTGGTAGAGGGCGCCGACGATGTTGGGCGTGTCGCCGCCATTGCCGAGGTTGACGAGCGGCCAGAGCTTCTTGACCTCGTCCGGCGTGATCACCTGGAACGGGACGCCGATCGTGTTCGCGGTGCCGCAGTACTTCTGGTACTCGTCCATGCGCTCGCGGCAGGTCGCGAGCCTGAGGTTGCCGGTGACGTGGAAGCTGACGTCCTGGCCGGTCTCGGCGGGCAGGCGCTTGTAGAGGTCCACCGAGTACTTGTGCAGCTGGCCGACGGTGTAGCTCATATTGAAGAGTGGCAGCAGGCCCGCCGCATGCCACGTCGAACCCGCGGTGAGCTCGCTGCGCTCGATCAGCACGACGTCGGACCACCCTTTCTTGGCGAGGTGATAGAGAGTGCTGACGCCGACGGCGCCGCCGCCAATTACCACCACGCGTGCATGCGTCTTCATCTGGGAGGATCTCCGTTCAGGACCACTCGATCGTCGGGCCGCGGATCGGTTCGAACCGTACTCGGGCAACCGCGAAGTTTAGCGGCAGGCACGTGCCGTACGTCTCCATTTGCGACAAGACCTGACGCAAATGCGTCAGCTGGCCGTATACTTCGGAACGCCCCTAACCGAGGGCCCCGCAGCTCGGCCCGCCGCTCGCGGCCGGGGCCGGAACGAGGTCCGTCACGCCCGAGCCGCCCGGGAGACCGCGTGAAGAGTAACGAGCCGATCCGCAGAAGCCGTTTCGCGTTCCTGACGCTGCCGAACTACTCGATGATCGCGGTCTCGAACGCGGTCGAGCCGCTCAGGATGGCGAACAGCGTGTCGGGCCAGCCCGGCTACGAATGGGTGATCGCGAGCCTCGACGGCGCCCCGGTCGCGGCGAGCAACGGTTTGTCGCTGTCGCCGACCGTGGCGCTCACCGACGTCGGGCGCGTCGACATCGTGTTCGTCTGCGGCGGCATCAACATCCGCGAGGCGGTGTCGCCCGTTCTCCTTGCTGCGCTGCGGCGCATCAGTGACCAGCGCACGCCGCTCGGCGCGCTCTGTACGGGCGGCTATGCGCTCGCCCGCGCCGGGCTCCTCGACCGCTACCGGGCGACCATCCACTGGGAGAACCTGTCGGCGCTGCGCGAGGAATTCCCGCGCGTCGTGATCTCTGACCAGCTGTTCACGATCGACCGCAACCGCTTCACCTGCTCGGGTGGCGTCGCGCCGCTCGATCTCATGCTGCATCTCATCGAATCGAAGCTCGGCAGCCGCATCGCGCAGCGCGTCTCGGAGCAGTTCATCGTCGATCGCATCCGCGGCGACACCGAGCGCCAGTACGTGCCGCTCCGCGCGCAGGTCGGCGTGTCCCACCAGAGCCTGATCCGCGTCGCGGAACTCATGGAGGCGAACATCGAACGGCCACTGTCGCTCGAGCGCATCGCGAAGGAGACGGGGCTCTCGCGCCGCCAGATCGAGCGGCTGTTCAAGCGCCACCTCAACTGCGTGCCGAAGCGCTACTACCTCGAGATGCGCCTGAAGCGCGCCCGCGAGCTGCTGCTGCAGACGGCGATGCCGATCATGGACATCACGACGGCCTGCGGCTTCCAGTCGCCGCCACATTTCTCGAAGTGCTACCGCAACCAGTTCGGCCACCCGCCGAGCGCGGAGCGCCAGGCGCGCAGCCGTCCGGCGCCGGTCGAGCCGCCCGAAGCGGGTGCCGCGCCGTAGCGAGCGGCCGCGCCGCTATTTGAAGACGACCGTGCGACTGCCGTTCAGGAACACGCGGTGCTCGGTCGCGAGGCGGATGGCGGTCGAGAGCGCCCGGCGCTCCGAGTCGCGCCCGGCCGCCACCAGCATGTCCGGCGTGAAGCCGTGGTCGACCCGCTCGACCACCTGCTCGATGATCGGGCCCTCGTCGAGGTCGTGCGTGACGTAGTGGGCGGTGGCCCCGATCAGTTTCACGCCGCGCTCGTAGGCCTGGTGGTAGGGCTTGGCGCCCTTGAACCCGGGCAGGAACGAGTGATGGATGTTGATCGCCCGCCCGCGCAGCTTGCCGCACAGGTCGTCCGAGAGGATCTGCATGTAGCGGGCGAGCACCACGAGTTCGGTGCGCGTCGAGTCGACGAGCTCGATCAGCCGGCGCTCCTGCTCGAGCTTGGTCGCCGGCGTCACCGGCAGGTGGAAGAAGGGCAGGCGGTGCTGCGCCGCGATCGGCTGCAGCGTGACGTGGTTCGAGACGACCGCCGTGATCTCCATCTTGAGCTCGCCGATGCGATGGCGGTACAGCAGGTCCTCGAGGCAGTGGTCGAAGTTCGACACCATGATGAGAACGCGCGTGCGCTCGCGGCTGTCGTGGATGCGCCACTCCATTTCCTCGGCTGCAGCGATCGGCTCGAACTCCTTCCGCAGCCGCTCGAGGTCGACCCGGTCGCCACGCACGCCGCAGAAAGTCACTCGCACGAAGAAGCGCTGCGAGATGGTGTCGTCGAACTGCTGCATTTCGATGATGTAGAGGCGCCGCGCCGCAAGAAAGCCGGTGACCGCCGCGGTCGTGCCCATGCGACTCAGGCAGGTCGCGGTCAGGACGAGTGGATGCTCGGTGTCGTAGCTCATCATCGGCGCTGCTCCGCGGTCTTGGCCGGTCGGGTTCCGAGTGTAGGAAGTTGGCGACGGAATGATTGTCGGAATGCGACAAGGCCGGTCGACCGAACGACGCCGGAACGGCGCTGGCGAGCGTCCGGCGGCCCGGCCGTGTGGCCGCTGGTTAGCGGAATAGGCCTAGCGAAAAAAGGAATTTACCGGAACGATTCGCGCTTGCCGCGTCTCGGCGCGCGGGCCGGCCCGAAGCCGGTTAGAATGTCGCGTCCTGGCATGCGACGGTCGCGAAGCTGCCAACGCCACCAGAGCCGACGCCGTACCATCGCGGCGTTGCCGAACTGCCTTAAGTCGAGGACTCGGCTCGGAAAAGCCGTGGGAGAACTGCGATGTCTGACGATTCGGCTGACGATTTCGACCTCAACTCTCTGAACGACGGCGAGCTCGCCGAGCAGGTGCACGATGACCTGTACAACGGGCTCAAGGACGAGGTCGAAGAAGCCACGCACATCTTCCTGAAGCGCGGCTGGTCCGCCGAGAAGGTGCTCAACGACGCGCTCGTCGAGGGCATGCGCATCGTCGGCGTCGACTTCCGCGACGGCATCCTGTTCGTCCCTGAGGTGCTGCTGGCCGCGAACGCGATGAAGGGCGGCATGGAGATCCTCCGGCCGCTGCTCGCCGAGACCGGGGTCGAGCCGATCGGCAAGATTGTCATCGGCACCGTCAAGGGCGACATCCACGACATCGGCAAGAACCTCGTCGGCATGATGCTCGAGGGTGCCGGCTTCGAGGTCATCGACCTCGGCATCAACAACCCGGTCGAGAAGTACCTCGCCGCGCTCGAGGAGCACAAGCCGGACATCCTCGGCATGTCCGCGCTCCTGACGACCACGATGCCGTACATGAAGGTCGTGATCGACACGCTGAAGCAGAAGGGCCTGCGCGACAAGTACATCGTGCTGGTCGGCGGCGCGCCGCTGAACGAGGAGTTCGGCAAGGCGGTCGGCGCCGACGCCTACTGCCGCGACGCCGCCATCGCCGTCGAGACCGCCAAGGCCCTGATCGCCGCGCGCCGCGCGGCGCGCTGACGTTCCGGCGGCGCGATGGACGGTGGCACCCGCACACTGGCCATCGCCTGCGGGGCGCTCGCGCGCGAGATCGTCGCGCTGAAGCGCCTGAACGGCTGGACCGCTCTCGACGTCGAGTGCCTGCCGCCGGAGCTGCACAACCGCCCCGAGCGCATCCCGGCGGCCGTCGAGGCCGCGATCGCCAGCGCCCGCGGGCGCTATGCGCGCATCTTCGTGGCCTACGCCGACTGCGGTACCGGCGGAATGCTCGACAAGCTGCTCGAACGTGAGGGCATCGAGCGCATTCCCGGCGCGCACTGTTACGAGTTCTACGCCACCGCGAGCGTGTTCGCGGCGCTGCATGAGGCCGAGATCGGCACCTTCTACCTCACCGACTTCCTGGTGCGGCACTTCGAGCGCCTCGTCATGGAGGGGCTCGGGCTCAACGCACATCCCGAACTCATGCCCGAGTACTTTCGCCACTACCGCAAGCTCGTCTACCTCGCCCAGGTCGACGACGCCGCGCTGAGCGCGGCCGCCGAGGCCATCGCCGGCCGCATGAGCCTCGCCTACGAGCGGCGCCAGACGGGTTACGGCGACCTCGAGCGCAGTCTCGGCGCGGCAATTGCGGTGCCGGCGAGCAGCATCAAGCACAGAAAGGAACGCACGGCGTGGCCTCACTGATCATCATTTCCTGGCGCGACATCCCCGCGCAGGTCATCGTCAAGCGCGGGCGCGAGACCGCCAAGGTGCAGTTGTCGCAGCGCTTCCAGGAGGCGGTCGATCGCGCCGCGATGCGCGCCGGCAAGGGGAGTTCCGATGCATACCTCGCCGACTGGAAGCGCAGCCCGCCGCGCGCCTGCGGCGAGGATCTCGAGGCGGAGGCCGCCGCCGAGGCGGCGCGCATCGAGGCGCGTTACAGCGACGCTGATCTCGAGCGGATGATCCGCGCCAAGGGCCTCGAAACGCCGCCGTCCGCCGGCGCCGAGGGTTAAGCGCATGTATTCCGTCCGGCTGTGGTCGATCCGCCACGCGCGTGGCCTGTCGCGCTTCTACTCGATGTTCGAATCCGCGATGGTCGGTCTCGCGCCGCTGTGGCGCAAGCTCGGCTACCAGCGCGTCGAGCGGCCGGTGGCCGCGGTCGAGCGCGCAGTCAAGGGCCTGCTGTTTGACTGCAAGATGTGCGGTCAGTGCGTGCTGAGCTCGACCGGCATGTCCTGTCCGATGAACTGCCCCAAGCAGCTGCGCAACGGTCCCTGCGGCGGCGTGCGCGCCAACGGCCATTGCGAGGTCAGGCCCGAGATGCGCTGCGTCTGGGTCGAGGCGTTTCGCGGTGCCGAGCGCATCCCGGGCGGACTCGAGAAGATCAGCGTCGTGCAGGCGCCGGTCGACCGGCGCAACGAGGGCACGTCGGCGTGGTTGCGGGTCGTGCGTGACAAGACCGGGAGCGCGGCATGATATTCGAAGACGAACCGGTACCCGGCTACCCGCTGCCGATCCTGCCCGGGCACACCTCGCCCGGCCGCCTCGAGCGCGTGCTGCGCGCCGGCGCTTTCGCGGTCACCACCGAGCTCGCGCCGCCCGATTCCGCGGACCCCGAGGACGTGTACAAGCGGGCGCGGATCTTCGACGGCTACGTTGACGCGATCAACGCGACCGACGGCAGTGGCGCCAACTGCCACATGTCGAGCCTCGCGGTGTGCGCGCTGCTGACCCGCATCGGCTATGCGCCGGTCATGCAGATCTCATGCCGCGACAAGAACCGCATCGCGATCCAGGGCGACATCCTCGGCGGTGCCGCGATGGGCGTGTGCAACATGCTATGCCTGACGGGCGACGGCGTGCAGTCGGGCGACCATCCGCAGGCAAAACCGGTGTTCGACCTCGACTGCATGTCGCTGCTGTCGATCGCGCGCCTCCTGCGCGACGAGCACCGTTTCCAGAGCGGCCGCAAGATCAGCTACGCGCCGCGCGTGCTCCTCGGCGCCGCGGAGAACCCGAACGCACTGCCGATCGAGCACCGTGCGCTGCGGCTCGCCAAGAAGGTCGCAGCCGGCGCGCAGTTCATCCAGACGCAGTACTGCTACGACATGGACCTGCTGCGCGGCTTCATGCGCGCGCTCGAGGACCTCGGGATTCTCGACAAGGTATTCATCCTCGTCGGCGTCGGCCCGCTGCGCTCGGCGAAGACCGCCGAATGGATGCGCACCAACGTGCCCGGCATCCACATTCCCGACCGGGTCGTGGCGCGGCTCGCCGGCGCCGCCGACCAGGCGTGCGAGGGCCGCAACCTGTGCGTGGACCTCGTGCAGGAGGCGCGCTCGATCAAAGGTGTCGCCGGCGTGCACGTGATGGCGTTCCGCCAGGAAGAATCCGTCGCCGAGATCATCGACCGGTCCGGCGTCCTTGCGGGCCGGGTGCCGTGGCATCCGGAGCGCGACCAGACAACATCTGCCGACAGGAAAGCATCATGACCGACACCGTCATCAGTTCCGCCACCCGCGAGGTCGTCATCGGCTTCGATCGCCCGTTCGTCATCATCGGCGAGCGCATCAACCCGACCGGCCGCAAGATCCTCGCCGCGGAAATGGCAGCCGGCGACTTCACGCGCGTCGAGGCGGATGCGCGCGCGCAGGTCGAGGCGGGCGCCCACATGCTCGATGTCAACGCCGGTATCCCGCTCGCCGACGAGCCGGCGATCCTCGCGCGCGCGATCCAGCTCGTGCAGTCGATCACCGACGTGCCGCTGTCGATCGACTCATCGATCGTCGCCGCGCTCGAGGCGGGGCTCGCGGTCTACAAGGGCAAGGCGCTGGTGAACTCCGTGACCGGCGAGGAAGAGCGCCTCGAGGCGGTGTTGCCGCTCATCAAGAAGTACGGCGCCGCCGTGGTCGCCATCTCGAACGACGAGACCGGAATTTCCGAGGACCCGGACGTGCGCTTCCTGGTCGCGAAGAAGATCGTGCAGCGCGCACTCGACCACGGCATTCCGGCCTCGGACGTCGTCGTCGACCCGCTCGTCATGCCGATCGGGGCGATCAACCAGGCGGGCGTGCAGGTGATGCGCCTGCTGCACCGGCTGAAGACGGAGCTCAAGGTCAACACGACCTGCGGTGCGTCCAACGTCAGCTTCGGGCTGCCGCGGCGCAATGGCGTGAATGCCGCGTTCCTCACCATGGCGATCAGCTCCGGCATGACGTCGGCGATCACGAACCCGTTGCACCCCGAGGTCATCGAGGCCGTCATGGGCGCCGACGTGATGATGGGCCACGATCCCGACTGCGCGCGCTGGATCCGCAAGTATCGCGACGTCCCGCAGCCGGGCGCCGTCAGCGCGACGGGCGAGGCGCAGCGCGGCCGGCGCGAAGGCGGCCATCGCCGCCGGCCGACGACCTGAGCCGCCGCGAGGACCTGCATCTTGGCTGACAACGACCCGCTCGTCGTGTTCACGCCCTCCGGGAAGCGCGGCCGCTTCCCGGTGGGCACGCCGCTCCTGTCCGCCGCGCGCGCGCTGGGCGTCGACATCGACTCGGTCTGCGGCGGGCGCGCGATGTGCACCCGCTGCCAGGTGCTGGTCGCTGAGGGCGAGTTCGCGAAGCATGGCGTGCGCTCGAGTGCCGCGAGCCTCACGCCGCTGACGGCGCCCGAGGAGCGGCTCAGCCGCCGCCAGGTGCTGGCGGCAGGCCGGCGCCTGTCGTGCCAGGCGCGGGTCGAGGCGGACGTCGTGGTCGACGTGCCGGAGACGAGCCAGGTGCACCGCCAGGTCGTGCGCAAGGCGGCCGAGGCGCGCGACATCGAGCTCTATCCGATCATCACGCTGCACTATGTCGAAGTTGCCGAACCCGACATGCACGACCCGTCGGGGGACCTGAAGCGCCTGCAGGACGCGCTCGCCCGCGAATGGCAGCTGAATGGGCTCGAATGCGACCTGTCCGTGCTGCACACGCTGCAGCCGCTGCTGCGCGCGGGCGCCTGGAAGGTCACGGTGGCGGTGCACGACCGCTCGCGAATCGTCGCGGTGTGGTCCGGGTTCCAGGAGAAGGTCTACGGACTCGCCATCGACGTCGGTTCGACGACGATCGCGGCGCACCTGTGCGACCTGACCAACGGCGAGGTGGTGGCATCGGCCGGCCTCATGAATCCGCAGATCCGCTTCGGCGAGGATCTGATGAGCCGCGTGTCGTATTCGATGATGAACCCTGGTGGCGCCGCGCAGATGACCGACGCCGTCCGCCAGGCGCTCGGCGACCTCGCCGGCGAGGTCGCCAAGTCGGCGGGCATCAGCCGCGAGGCCATCCTCGAAGTGACGCTGGTGGGCAATCCCATCATGCACCACCTCGTGCTCGGCATCGATCCGGTCGAGCTGGGCGGCGCGCCGTTCGCGCTCGCCATCGACCGTGCCGTCACCGTGACGGCCGCCGAGATCGGGGTCGCGCTGCATCCGAACGCCCGCATCTACTTCCTGCCGTGCATCGCCGGCCACGTCGGTGCCGACTGCGCCGGCGTCATCCTCGCCGAGCGCCCCGACCTGTCGGATGAAATCTCGCTGCTCGTCGACGTTGGTACCAATGCCGAGATCGTGCTCGGCAGCCGCGCGCGCATCGTCGCCTGCTCGAGCCCCACCGGCCCGGCCTTCGAGGGTGCCCAGATCAGCTGTGGCCAGCGCGCGGCGCCGGGTGCGATTGAGCGCGTGCGCATCGACCGGCAGACGCTCGAGCCGCGCTTCAGGGTGATCGGCTCGGAACTGTGGTCCGACGATCCCGCCTTCGGCGCGGCGACCGCCGGCTCCGGCGTCACCGGCGTGTGCGGCTCCGGCATCATCGAGGTGCTGGCCGAGCTGTTCCTCGCCGGGGTCATCACGCAGGACGGCGTCATCGACGGAGCGCTCGCCGCACGCAGCCCGCGCATCGTGCCGAACGGCCGCACCTTCGCCTACGTGCTGCACGAGGGGGTGCAGACACTGCGCATCACGCAGAACGACGTGCGCGCGATCCAGCTCGCCAAGGCCGCCCTGTACGCAGGCATCAAGCTGCTGATGGAGCGCCTCGGCGTCGAGCGGGTCGACCGCATCCGGCTCGCCGGCGCTTTCGGCAGCCACATCGACGTGATGTACGCGACGGTGCTCGGCATGATTCCGGACTGCGACCTTGCCAGGGTCGCGTCGGCCGGCAATGCCGCTGGCACCGGAGCGCGCATCGCGCTCCTCGACTCGCGTTCGCGGGCGACCATCGAGGAACTCGTGCGCCAGGTCGAGAAGATCGAGACCGCGATCGAGCCGCGCTTCCAGGCGCATTTCGTCGATGCGATGGCGATCCCGCACAAGACCGCCGCCTACCCGAACCTGCGCAAGGTCGTCGAGCTGCCGGCGCCGCGCGAGGCGGCGGTGGCGAGCGAGGAACGCAGCGAGCGGCGCGAGCGCCGCAGCCGCCGTCCGGTGGCCGAGCGGCCGGACTGAGCCTGGAGCCGGCGCATGTACGAGAGGGTGATCCTCTGGGCGACGCCGGCGTTCTTCGTGCTGATCGCAGTCGAGGCGCTCGTCGCCTGGCGGCGGCGCAGGTCCCCGTATCGCCTCGCCGACGCGATCAGCAGCATCGCGCTCGGCCAGCTGTCGACCTACGTCGGCGTCTTCACCCGCCTCGTCAGCTTCGGCCTCTACGTGGTGGCCTTCCGCTACGCGCGCGTCACGACGCTCGATGCCGACTCGCCGTGGATGTGGGCGCTGGCGCTGCTCTGCTACGACTTCCTCTACTACTGGAACCACCGCGCCGGCCACGAGATCAACGTGCTGTGGGCGGCGCACGTCGTGCACCACCAGAGCGAGGAGTTCAACCTGTCGACGGCGCTCCGGCAGACAAGCAGCGGCTTTCTGCTGTCGTGGCTGTTCTACCTGCCGATGGCCATCGCCGGCTTTCCGCCCGAGCTGTTTCTGTTCGTCAGCCTCATCGACCTGCTGTACCAGTTCTGGATCCACACCGAGCAGATCGGCTCGCTCGGCATCCTCGACTACCTGCTCGCCACGCCCTCCAACCACCGCGTGCACCACGCCGTGAATGACCGCTATCTCGACCGCAACTACGGCGGCATCCTGATCGTGTGGGATCGGCTCTTCGGTACCTTCCAGCCCGAGCTGGCGGCGGATCCGGTGGTGTACGGCACGCGCGATCCGCTCCGGTCGTGGAATCCGCTGTGGGCCAACCTGCACACCTACGCCGCGATGCTGGCCGACTGCTGGCGTGCGCGCTCGTGGGGCGACAAACTGCGGATCTGGCTCAAGCACCCCGGATGGCGTCCGGCGGACGTCGCCGCGCGCTGGCCGAAGGCCGGCTTCCACGTCGAGGCGCTCCGCAAGTACGACACGCCGCTGCCGCGATCGCTCGCGGTCTATTGCTTCGTACAGGCCCTGGTGGTGCTCGCGTTCGGCACTCATTTTCTCGCCGTCGCGCCGCACTGGCCGCTCGCGGCCGCGCTCGCCTACCTCGGCTGGCTGGTCGTGTCGCTGACGGCGATCGGCGGGCTGAGCGAGGGGCGTCGCGGTTACCTGTGGCTCGAGAGCGCGCGGCTCGCGGCGCTCGTCGTGTTCGTGGGGCTCACCACGGACGACGCCCGGCACGTCATTGCCGCGCTGCTCGCCCTTGCAGCGGCCGCCTGCGGAATCTGGCTATGGCTGTCCGGGCGGGCGCTGGCATCATTTGCCACGACCGCGCCCGCGGCCTGAGGGGAGATGCAGATGGAGTCAGCAACAACCGTAGCGACGCCAGCGCTGGTCGCGCCGGACGAGGTGGCGGCGTTCCGGCGCGACGGGGCGATCGTGCTGCGGGGGCTGCTGCAGCCGGCGCTGGTCGCCGAGCTCACGGCGGGGATCGACGCCAACCTCAGGCAGCCGAGCCCGCGCGCCAAGATCGCAAGCGCGACGACCGATCCGGGGTTCTTCATCGAGGATTTCTGCTGCTGGGCGGAAAATCCTCACTACCGGCGCTTCATCTTCGACGCACCACTCGCCGCCGTCGCCGGCGAGCTCACCGCGAGCTCGACCATCCGGCTCTACCACGACCACATGCTGACCAAGGAAGCCGGCACGCAACAGCGGACGCCCTGGCACCAGGACCAGCCGTACTACAATATCGACGGCCACCAGACCTGCAGCTTCTGGATCCCGGTCGACCCGGTCAGCCGTCCGGCGACGCTCGAGTTCGTGGCCGGCTCCCACCTCGGGCCGTGGCTGATGCCGCGCACCTTCCTCAGCAACGAGGACAAGTGGTTCCCGGCCGGCAGCCTCGCCGAGCTGCCCGACATCGAAGCACAGCGCAGTGCGTTTCCGATACTCGGCTGGGCGCTCGAGCCAGGCGATGTCGTCGCCTTCAACATGTTGACGCTGCACGCAGCGGCCGGCGTCGAGCCCGGCCGGCGCCGGCGCGTGTTCTCGCTGCGCGTGATCGGCGATGACGTGCGCCACGCCCCGCGCAGCTGGGTGACCTCACCCGAGTTCCCGGGCTTGCGCGCCGAGCTGGCGGCGGGCGCACCACTCGAGCACGCGCTCTTTCCCGTGCTGTGGCGCCGCGCCGGCTGACGTCAGACGTTCGAGTCGGGAAACGAGGTCTTGCGGCGATTCATGTAGTCGTGCAGCGCCTCGTCGATCGCGGGATCGAGCGGCGGCGCCTCGTACTCCGCCAGCTGCCTCTTCCACAACACATTCGCGCGTTGCGCCATGTCGAGTGCGCCGTCCGCTTCCCACTGCTCGACGCTGTTGTTGTCGGCGAGCGGTGAGCGGTAGAAGGCGTTCTCGAAATTCGCCTGCGTGTGCGCGCAGCCGAGGAAGTGCTTGCCCGGGCCGACCTCGCGGATCGCGTCCATGGCCTGACCGTTCTCCGACAGGTCGACGCCCGCGAGCAGCGTGTGCATCATGCCGGCCTGGTCGGCGTCCATGACGAATTTCTCGTAGCCCATCGCCAGGCCGCCCTCGAGCCAGCCGGCGACGTGCAGCACGAAGTTGACGCCGGCCAGCGAGGTCGGCAGCAGCGTCTGCGCTGATTCGAAGGCGGCCTGCGCATCGGGAATCTTCGACGCGCAGAGGCTGCCGCCCGACCGGAAGGGCACGCCGAGACGCCGCGCCAGCGCCGCCATGGTGTAGAGCACGAGTGCCGGCTCGGGGGTGCCGAAGGTGGGGGCGCCCGACTGCATCGAGATCGACGAGGCGAAGCTGCCGAGCACCACCGGCGCGCCCGGGTTCAGGAGCTGAGTGAAGGCCATGCCGGCGAGCGCCTCGGCGAGCGTCTGCGCCGCGGTGCCGGCGACCGTCACCGGCGACATCGCGCCGGCGAGGATGAAGGGCGTGACGATGGTCGCCTGGTTGGCGCGCGCATAGACCTTGAGGGCGCCCAGCATGGTCGCGTCGAAGGTCATCGGCGAGTTCGCGTTGATCAGGTTGATGAGCACCGTCTTCGGGCGCCCGGTGGCCGGGTCCATGAAATCGGAGCCGAACACGATCTTCGCCATCTCGATGCTGTCGGTGGCGCGCTCCGGCTGCGTGACCGAGCCCATGAAGGGTTTGTCGCTGTACTTGATGTGGCTGTACACCATGTCGAAGTGGCGCTTGTTGACCGGCAGGTCGACCGGCTCGCAGATCGTGCCGCCGGAGTGGTGCAGCGAGTGCGCCATGTAGGCGAGCTTCACGAAATTCCGGAAGTCCTCGATGCGCGCGTAGCGGCGGCCTTCGTCCAGGCTGCGGATGAACGGCGATCCGTAGGCCGGTGCGAACACGGTGTTCTTGCCGCCGATGACGACGCTGCGGGCCGGATTGCGGGCGTGCTGCACGAACTCGCGCGGTGCGCTCTGCTGAATCAGCGCGCGGCACAGGCCGCGCGGGAAACGCACCAGCTCGCCCTTGACCTCGGCGCCGGCCTGCTTCCAGATCTCGAGTGCCTCGGGATCCTCGCGGAATTCGATTCCGACCTCGGCCAGGATGGTGTCGGCATTGCGCTCGATGATCTGCAGGCCTTCCTCGGTCAGTACCTCGAAGACCGGGATCGCGCGGGTGATGTACGGCACCGAGCTTGCCGCGCGCGCCGCGCGTGCGACGCGCTTGGCCTCGCGCCCGCTCGGTCGGGCACGTCGCCCCGGCTGTGCCTGCTGCTCGTCCGTCATGGGTCGCTCTCCTTACGGAATCCGCCCAGTATGGTCACCGGGCGGGCCCGCGTCTGATCAGTTTGCGGCATCGGCTTGCCCCGGCGCGCCATGACCGCCGGCCAGCGCCCCGATCACTTCCTCCGGCCCGCACAGCCCGCAGAACGCGCCGCCGTCGCAGAGCAGAACCGGGTGCCCGGTATCCCGTTGCAGCTCGATGAGGCGACGGAGCGGCGTCTCGGCATCCACGACCACGATGCCGGGGCCCGCGGCGGCCGCCTCCCGCAGCGTGACGAGCATGTTGGGCCAGTAGTAACTCTTGTCGTCCCACATCTCGACAGCTACTTGGTACGGAGTGGGGAGGATGTGCTTACCCCCCAAGAGATGGGCGCCAAGCTCCCAAAGGAGTAGAACGCCGACGACACCGACCACACCCCCGGCCGACTTGCCGGCTCGCTCGCCTGCAAGCCGCCATCGGTGGCTCCAGCTCATGTCGTTCCGGCCGACGCGTCGCTTC
>Ga0181519_10000191_pt1 | contig 56671 bp, 46 predicted proteins | sample PEATcosm2014_Bin_26_FD_121102 | JGI IMG/M metagenome (GOLD analysis project Ga0181519, IMG submission 121102) | Peatland microbial communities from MTU Mesocosm Facility, Houghton, MI, USA - PEATcosm2014_Bin02_10_metaG | ecosystem: Environmental > Terrestrial > Soil > Wetlands > Peat | place...
GAGGTCGACGCCGATATCGGCATAGCCGTCGAGTTCGACATATATAAGGTCATTCCAATCGGCAAAGACACCGAGACCGGCGACCGTCTGCGCCAAGCCGCCGTCGATCAGGGCCGCAGCACCGGGTGTCGGCGCCAGCGCCGAGGCGGCGAACGGGAAACCCCAGGCCGGCGTGGTGTTCCAGAGATCCTGAACGGACGGATTGTTGTTGAAGGTGGCGCCGTAGATCAGGGTCTGATCGGCCAGGCTGGTCGAATTCGAGTACCTTATGTCGGTATTGTCCCAGACGAATTGGTTTGCGACGCCGTCATAGGTCATCTGGATGTAGGCACCCACATGATCGCCGAAGCGTCCGCCCACGATCAGAGAGGCCTGGTCGAGGGCAAGATTGTCGTTCGGTCCGAAACCCGGCGAGGCCCCACCCGGTTGCGGCGCATTCGTATGGGTAAAGGAGGTCTGCGCTACCGCTGAAAGCGTGGGCAGGTCTCGATCGGTATCCTTGCTCAGCACGTAGCCGTTGAGCTTGAATTGCCGGCCAAAGGGTTTGAGCTGCGGCCCGAAGGCGCCGACATGACAGGACGCGCAAGGCAGTCCGGTCTGTGCGGCGAAACCGGGCACGGCTTCGGCGGGGCGCGCCGAAACCAAACCCAAGACGATCAAGACCAATGCGGCAAGACTGAGTTTCTTCATTCCTGTGACTTCCTTCCCCCTGTCGCGCGCACGCTCCGCCTTGCGAGTGCGGAGCGCTCGCAGATTGCGGCGCGGTACCAATGTATGGGCGATACAATGCCCACGTGGCGTTTGACGAGCCTGGGTGGGCTGCCATTCCGGAACGGCGGGGGAGTGCCAGGCATGCGTGTCAAATCGCGGAACGCAGCCAGGCGAAGAGGAATATTTAGTCAGGCGAATAAGTTTAAGACTAATTCGCAGCCAATCCCCGCGGGCGCCGCCGGGCTAGCGCATAGGCGCGGTGGCTCCGATATTCAATCTCGAGATAGGGCGGGCGCTCCGCGATCGTCTCGACGGCGATTCCCGCGGCTTCGAGTTCGGCGCCGATCTGAGCCGGGCTGAAGAAGCGGAATGCCAGCTCCACTTTCCGGTTCCAAAGTTCACCCAGCTCGATGACCGAGTCGCCGACATGGAACGACAGCAAAAGCCGCCCGCCCGGCCGCAACACGCGGGCAAACTCGACCAAGGCGCGCGGCAGGTTTTCCGGCGCCAGGTTGACGATGGCGTAGAACGCCGCGATCCCGTCCAGCGACGCATCCGCCAGGGGCAGCGCCAGCAAATCGGCGACGCCGAAAGGAATCGCCGGATGGGCGCGGCGCGCTTCGCCGATCATGCCGGGCGACAGATCCAGCCCGAAGACGTTCAGCCCGGCGGCGTGCAGATATCCCGCGACCTGCCCCGGCCCGCAGCCGAGATCGCAGACGCGTCCGGCTCCGAGACTGGCGGTAAAGCGATCCAGCAGGGCGCGATCGAACGGCTTGTGCCGCAGCTCGTCCAGCATTGCGCCGGCATAGTCGCCGGCGATCGCGTCGTAGCTGCGGCGGACCGCGTCGCTCAAGCCGCCTGGTCGGCCGCCTTGACCGGGTAGAAGCTGCCGCCGCTCGCCGCCATCTCGCGCAAGAGCGCATTCGGCGCGAAGCGGTCGCCATATTTCTGCGCCAGCCGGTCGCATTCGCGCACGAATTCCGCGGCACCGACCGTGTCGATCAGAGACAGCGGTCCGCCGGTCCAGGGCGCGAAGCCCCAGCCCAGAATGGCGCCGATATCGGCGTCCTCGGGTGCGGTCACGACCTTCTCCTCATAGCAGCGCGCCGTCTCCAGCGCCTGGATATAGAGGAAGCGGGTGCGGAGCTCCTTCGGGTCTGGCTGTTCGGCGGCGGGCGGTGCCAGTTCAGCCAGGCCCGGCCAGAGCCGCTTCTTGCCGTCCGCCGGATATTCGTAGAAGCCCTTGCCGACCTTCTTGCCGAGCCGGCCGCGTTCGACGACCATGGCTTCGATCAGACCGTCGAGCGGCGTTTCGCGATAGGCCGAGCCCAGATCCGCGCGCGTCTGCTTGCCGATCTTGTAGATCAGATCGAGCGCCACCTCGTCGGCCAGCGCCAGCGGCGGCATCGGCATCCCGGTCATCTTGCCGACATTCTCGATCAGCGCCGGCGCTACCCCTTCGGCCAGCGCCAGCATGCCTTCGCGCGTATAGGTGCCGAACACGCGGCTCGTGTAGAAGCCGCGGCTGTCATTGACCACGATCGGCGTCTTCTTGATGCGCTGGACATAGTCCATCGCGATCGCAAGCGTGGCATCCGACGTCGCCTTGCCGCGGATAATTTCGACCAGTTGCATCCGGTCGACCGGCGAGAAGAAATGCACGCCGATGAACTTCGTCGGGTCCTTGGACGCTTCGGCCAGGCCGGTGATCGGCAGGGTCGAGGTGTTCGAGCCGAACACCGCATGCGGCGGCAGCACGGCTTCGGCGCGCTGCGTCACGCCGGCCTTGATCGCGCGATCCTCGAACACGGCTTCGATGACGAGATCGGCGTCTTTCAGAACGTCGTAATCGGTCGCCGGGACGATCCGGGCGAGCAGCTTGGCGCGCTCATCCGCGGTGATCCGGCCGCGCTCGACCTGACGGTCGAGCAGCTTTGCCGAATAGGACTTGCCCTTCTCGGCCTCTTCGATCGTCCGGTCGATCAACACGACGTCGAGACCGGCGGCGGCCGAGACATGCGCGATGCCGGCGCCCATCATGCCGGCGCCCAGGATGCCGATCTTGGCGAGCTTGGCCGGCGGAAACCCTTTCGGCCGCGACGCCAGCTTGTTGGCGCGCTGCATGTTGATGAAGAGCGAGCGGATCATGTTACGGGCGACCGGGTCGAGCATGACCTGGACCATATAGCGCGCTTCGATGCGCAAAGCCGCGTCGATCGGCACCTGCAGGCCTTCGAAGACGGCCGCCATGATCGCCTTCTGCGCCGGGTAATTGTCGAAGGTCCGGGCATGCAGCATGGCGTTGCCGCCGGTGAAGACCTGCAGACCGCCCGGTGTGAACGGGCCGCCGCCCGGAATCTTGAAAGCCTTCTCATCCCAAGGCTGCACCGCCTTGCCGCCGCCCTTGATATAGGATTTGGCGGTCTCGATCAGCGCCGCCGCCGGCACGACCTTATGGACGATGCCGGCGCCGAGCGCCTCCTTCGGCGCGAGGGTCTTGCCTTCGAGCATGAGCGGCAGCGCCGCCATGGCGCCCATCAGCCGCGCCAGGCGCTGCGTGCCGCCCGAACCCGGCATGACGCCGACCTTGGCTTCGGGCAATCCCAACTGGATAGACGGATCGTCGGCGACGATCCGATGATGGCAGGCGAGGCAGACTTCGAGCCCGCCGCCCAGCGCCGTGCCGTTGATTGCCGCGACGAAGGGCTTGCCCGCCTTCTCGACCTTGCGCAGCAGCAGGTTCAGCGACATGAGGCCGTCGAACAGGCGCTTGGCCACCGCAACCTTCTCGGTTTCCTTCTGGCCGCCGCCGGCGGTCTCGGCTTCGAGCATCGAAAGATCGGCGCCGACGATGAAGGCGGGCTTGCCCGAGGTCACGACGACGCCCTTGACCGCCGGATCGGCGATCGCCTTGTCGACCGCGGCCGCGAAATCGGCGATCGAGGCGACGGACAGCACGTTCATCGACCGGTCCGGCATGTCCCAGACGAGGGTCACGATGCCGTCGGCATCGGTTTCGGTGCGGATGTTCTGGGTCATGATTGGCTCCTCCCGGCGGGGCGCGTGCGGACCGGTCCGGTCAACGTGTTTGAAGGTCTGGAGTGGAGACTACAACGGCCGATGCGGCGCAGCCAACAGAACGGCGCGCACGCTGCCAATCTCATTGCGGTATGCTGTCGTCTCGCAGCCGGCCAGCGGCGCCTGGGGCCCCGCGAGTATTCACGGCCAATCCGAGCCGATTACGGTCATGCTTGGTCCCTGAGCGCCGCCGCACCCCACGCTTCGCCGCCACACTCGACCGCCCGTCCTCACCGATGGCCTCGCACGCCGTTTCGGTGGCATCGGCCGGGGCCCTGAAACCCGGATGCGCTTAAGAATTCATTGATCCGAGCGCAATGATCGTGGCGGCGCTTCGGCATTTCGAAGCTCCCACCCGTGCGCTTGAAAGAGAGGTATGCCGAGCGCTCCTACGAATAAGAGCTATTCCTATTGCCGTCGGGGCGAACCTTTCGCGGCCGCGGCGCCGATGCCACAAGACATATTTCGCTCACGATGAAGACGTTCAGTTGTAACACGCCGTCCTTAGCGTCCGCGACCCTGCTTCGACAACCTGGCCGTAAGCGGTTGTCGAGTAAGGACACTGAAAGGAATGGCGATGAACCGAAATCCCTCTAGCAGATGGATCGCAGGCGGCACGGCACTGGCGCTGGCGTTGGCGCCCGCGATGCCGCGCGACGCTGGTGCACAGCCGCTGCGCCGCCCGGAGCAAACCGGCATCCGGCATGTGCTGCTGATCAGCATCGACGGTATGCATGCCCTCGACTTCATCAACTGCGCGCATGGGCTGAGCAGTGTCAATGGCGGGGCGCCCTTTTGCCCGAATCTCGCGGCACTGGCGCAGACGGGGGTGGATTTCCTCGACACCTCGACCTCGAAGCCGTCGGATTCGTTCCCGGGCTTGATGGCGCTCGTGACCGGCGGCTCGCCGCGCAGCGTCGGCGCCTTCTATGACGTCGCCTTCGACCGTTCGCTCGACCCGCCGGCGGCCACGACCGGCAACGGCGTCGCCGGCGCGCCCGGCCTGTGCACGCCCGGCGCGGCGCCGACCGGAACCACGACGGAATTCGACGAAGGCATCGACATCAACAAGCTTGCCCTCAATGGCGGTGCTCCGACCGGCGTCGATGGCGGTATCCAATCGATCGATCCGACTAAGCTCGAACGCAATCCGGCCAACGCCTGCACCCCGGTCTTCCCGTGGCAGTTCATCCGCACCAACACGATCTTCGGTGTGGTCCATGCGGCCGGTGGGTATACCGCCTGGTCCGACAAGCACCCGTCGTACTCGGCCGTGTCGGGTGGCGACGGCAAGAATGTCGACGACTATTTCTCGCCCGAAATCAACTCGATTCCGGTTGCCCTCCCGACCGTCGCCGGCTGCAGCCCGCTGCCCGACCAGACGGCGGTCACCCCGTCGAATTCCTGGACCGACAGCTTCCAGAACATCCAATGCTATGACGGCCTCAAGGTCCAGGCGATCGTCAATGAAATCAATGGGCTGACTCATAACGGCCAAGCCCGTGCGCCGACGCCCGCACTGTTCGGCATGAATTTCCAGGTGGTCAGCGTCGGCCAGAAGCTGATCGAGAAATCGACCGGTGTCACGGGCGGTTATCTCGATGCGGAAGGCACCCCGACTCCGGCGCTGCTGAGTGAAATCCAGTTCGCCGACGCGTCGATCGGCAAGATGGTCGCGGCACTCAAGGCCCGCAATCTGATGGATTCGACCCTGATCGTCGTATCCGCCAAGCACGGCCAGAGCCCGATCGATTCCACCCGCTATCTCGGCATTTCGACCGAGCCGGGCGACCCGATCACGACCTCGCCGGCGACGATCCTGGAAGCGCTGCTGCCGGACTCCGAATCGCCTGCCAACGCCACCGGCATCGGTCCGACCGAGGATGATATCTCCCTGGTCTGGCTGGCGAATTCGTCCGACACGGCGAATGCCGTCAGCATGCTGCGCAGCCAATCGCCGGTCACCGGCAACATCGCCGGCATCGGCGAGATTTTCGCCGGGCCGGCGATCGGCCAATTGTTCAACCTGCCGGGATTGGCGCCGAACGGCGATCCGCGCTCGCCGGACATCGTCGTCACGCCGAATATCGGGGTGACATATTCGGGCAGCAAAAAGAAGCTGGCCGAGCATGGCGGCTTCTCGCATGACGACACGAATGTGATCATGCTGCTGTCCAATCCGGCCTTCCAGGCGGAGACCGTGACCAGCCCGGTGCAGACGGCGCAGATCGCACCGACCATCCTGGCCGCGCTGGGCCTCGATCCGGAAGCGCTCGACGCGGTCCGTCAGGAGCATACCCAGGTTCTGCCGGGTTTGTTCGGGGATGCCCTCGGCCGCTGACCCACGACCAAAGGGGAAGGCGCGGGCGGCGGTCAGCCGCCCGCGTTTCTCACAGTCTTTCGATGATCGTCGCCGTCCCCATGCCGGCGCCGACGCAGAGCGTGGCGAGGCCGGTCGCGACGTCCCGCCGCTCCATCTCGTCGAGCAAGGTGCCGAGGATCATGGCACCGGTCGCGCCCAGCGGATGGCCCATGGCGATGGCGCCGCCATTCACGTTGATCTTGTCGTGCGGAATCTCCAGCAGCTTCATGAACTGCAGTACGACTGCGGCGAAGGCTTCGTTCAGCTCGTAGAGATCGATGTCGCCGGGCTTCATGCCGGCGCGCTTCAGCACCTTGCGCACGACCTTTTCCGGCCCGGTCAGCATGATCGACGGTTCCGAGCCGATCGAGCCGAAGGCGCGGATGCGCGCGCGCGGTTTGAGGCCGGCCTTCTCGCCGGCTTCCCTGGTGCCGATCAGGATGGCGGCGGCGCCATCGACGATACCGGAGGAGTTGCCGGCATGATGGACGTGATCGATGCGCTCGACTTCGGGGTAGCGCTGCAGCGCCACGGCGTCGAAACCCATCTGCTCGCCGATGGTCGCAAAGGAGGGGTTGAGCCCGGCCAGCGACTGCATCGTGGTGTCGGCCCGGATATGTTCGTCACGGTCGAGCAGGGTCAGGCCAAGCTGATCCTTGACCGGCACGATCGATTTCTTGAAGCGCTGCTCCGCCCAGGATGCCGCGGCGCGCTTCTGGCTCTCGACTGCGAAGGCGTCGACATCGGTGCGCGAGAAGCCCCATTTGGTGGCGATCAGGTCGGCGCTGACGCCCTGCGGCGTGAAATAGCTCTTGAAGGCGACCCCGGTATCGGTCGGCCAGGCGCCGCCATCCGAACCCATGGGCACGCGTGACATCGATTCGATGCCGCCGCCGATGGCGAAGTCGGATTGGCCGGCCATGACCTGCGCCGCCGCCATATTCGTCGCTTCGAGGCCGGAGGCGCAGAAGCGGTTGATCTGCACGCCGGCGACGGTTTCGGCGTAGTCGGCGTTGATGACCGCGATGCGCGCGATATCGGCGCCCTGTTCGCCGACCGGCGACACGCAGCCGAGCACGACGTCGTCGACAAGAGCGGTATCGAGACCGTTGCGGTCGCGCACGGCGCGCAGGACGGTCGTCGCCAGATGCAGCGCCGTCGCTTCATGCAGCGCGCCGTCCGGCTTGCCCTTCCCGCGGGGCGTGCGGACGGCATCGTATATATAAGCGTCGGCCATTGTCGTTCCTCCTGCTCGACGGCTACCCATCGCCGCATATTGGCATAGCGAGGGAGATCGGCCAAACGACTGTTTGATGAGGGTGCGCCGCGCTGGCGACGTAGCGTAGGAGGGATCGCGGCGTTTTCCGGCGCGCGATCGACGCATCGGCCTGGACTTCCGCTGCGCCGCCCGATATCCCGAATGCAGCGAGCGCGCGTGTGCGTTTATGCTTGCTCAATATTAACCAATCAATAGAAGAATTAGGTCCGCGGACTCATTTGCAGCAGACCCGTATTAGGAAGGCCGAATGATCAGCTGTCCAATTTGCGATACGGTTGCTACCGTGCAGGATCGGTTTTGCGAGGCCTGCGGCGCCGTGCTCGACGCCAAGGCCCAGCTTCGCGTGGAAGATCCGCCAACCAGGCCGACCGGGGGCGAACGACGGCGGAATTGCCGTTGTCCGCCGAATGATGCCGATCCGGATGAAAACGGCTTCTGCCGGGCCTGCGGCTTCCGGATGCCGGCGCAGAAGCCGGACGAGCCCAGCGTCGAAATGGCGATCGACATCAATTTGGCGGCGATCAGCGATCGGGGGCGCCGCTATCGCCGCGGCAATATGAGCAATCAGGATGCGGCGCTCGCGGCGCGGCTGCCGGATTCCACGGCCGTGCTGGCGGTCGCCGACGGCGTCTCGAGCTCAAACGGCGCCGGCCGCGCGGCCGCCACGGCCTTGACCGCGCTTTACTACGTCCTGCAATCCTCCGACGAATCGGAGCCGCCGGCGACCTCGATGCGGCGCGCCATCGCGGCCGCGCAGGCCGCGGTCGTCAATGTGAAGGTCGCGCATCCCGATCCGAACAAGGACCCGCCGGAGACGACGATCGTCGCGGCGTTGGTGCGCGACGGTACGGCGACGATCGGCTGGGTCGGCGACAGCCGCGCCTATTTGGTCGTCGGCAAGAACGGCAAGATGCTGACGCGCGATGATTCCTGGCTGGCGGAAACCGTGCTGGCCGGCACCATGACCCTGGAGAAGGCCCAGGCCGACCGCCGCGCCCACAGCATCACGCAATGTTTGGGAATGACCGATGGCGAGATCGTCATCCATATCGAGCAGGTGGCGGTCAAGCCGGGCAGTTGGCTGGTGCTATGCACCGACGGCCTGTGGAACTACCTGAGCGAAGGACCGCGTCTGGCCGGCGCGATCGCCGAGTTGCCGGCCGAGACCGACGCCATGACGCGTTGCCGGCGGCTGGCGCTGATCGCCGACGAAAGCGGCGGCCACGACAATATCAGCGTCGCGATGCTGAAGATTGTTTCAGTAGAGGCAAGGCCAGGAGCGATATGGCGCAAAAGGCACCAAGCACCAGCCAAGCCTCGTTGAACGCCTCTACGGCGCCGGCGCGCTGAACCAGAATGTCGGCGACTTGGCTGATATCGGCGAGATCTTCGATGCGCTGATGGTGGAATGCCTCGACCGGCAATCCGACGAAGACGGCGGCGGCCGGGTCGCCATCATGCAGCCGTCCGAGCAGGGCTTCGGCGTGGCCGCTGCGCCGCTCCAGGAGCGTGTCGAGCAGCGCGATCCACACAGCACCGCCCAGATTGCGCATCAGGTTGAAGAGCGCGCTGGCATTGGCCAAGTCCTCGCCGGAGCGTGGTTCGAGCGCGACGGCGGTGGTCGGCAGCAGGCAGAAAACGACGCCGGCACCGCGCAGTACTTGCGGCCAGAACAGGGCGTCGTAATCGCTTTCCGGGGTCATGAAGCCATTCGCCAGCAGGCCGGCGGCGAAGACGCCAAAGCCGATCCCGGTCAGGATGCGGGCATCGACCTGCCGGACCAGCAGCGCGGCGAAGGGCAAGGCCACGAATTGCGCGGCACCCGCCACGATCATGATCATGCCGGTCTCGAAAGCGGTGTGGGCGCGTACCAGTCCGAGATAGACAGCGGTCAGGTAGACGGAGCCGTAGAGCATGGCGCCGAGGGTGAAGCTGAAATAGCAGGCGGCGGCGAAATCGCGGCTTGCCAGTAGCCTGATGTCGAGCAGCGGCCGCGCATGGCCGAGGCAGCGCCGGATGGCGGCGGCACCGCTGGCGAGCGACATGGCGAAGAGCGAGAGCGGCCAGGCGCCGGCCCAACCCTGGTCCGGTGCGTCCTTGAGGCCGATTTCAAGCGCCGAGAGGGCGACCGCGAAGAGAAGGAGGCTGGCCAGGTCGAAGCGCTCGAGCGCCGCCGGATCTGGTTTCGGCGTGCGCAGCGAGATCCCGGCGACCAGGGCGGACACCAGCCCCGGCCCGATATTGATGAGGAACAGCCACGGCCAGGAATAGGTGTCGGTGATATAGCCGCCGATCACCGGCCCCAGCATCGGCGCCACCATCGCCAGCAGGCCGCCGATCGCCGTCGCCAAAATGTGCCGGCGCTCGGGAAACAGCGAGAAGATGGCGGTGAAGGCGGCCGGGATCATGATACCGCCAGCGCACCCTTGGACAATGCGAAAGCCGAGCAGCACTGCGAAGCTGCCGCTGCCGGCGCAGCCGGCGCTGGCGACCGTAAACAAGGCGACCGCAATCAGGAACAGCAGGCGCAGCGACAGCAGCGAGGTGAGCCAGCCGGTCATCGGGATCGCCACGATCTCGGCGATCAGATAGGCGGTCTGCACCCAACTCAAGGAATCCAGCGGGATGTGCAGGCCGGCCTGAATCTCCGGCAGCGAGCTCGCGACGATCTGGATGTCGAGGATCGCCATGAACATGCCGAGGCACATGGCGAGATAGCCGCACCATGTGCCCAAACTGTCCGAGGCCGGCGCATCGGCGTTCAAAACCGTCAATGGCGGCGTCAATTCGCTCGCGCGGGGGCGCAACGGGACTCATACAAGCGCACGCCGGATGCCTCCTCTTGTCGTTGCCGTGGACATTAACGGGATTTGGCGGATGGGGGAACCGTCGGGACGCGGCCGGCCCTGACCGGGACCTCGATGCAAGGGGCGCGATCGGTAAACTCACCTGGCGCTACTGCACCAACTGCGTCTGCGTCACCAGCGCGATGAGCTTGCCGGCTTCGGTCGTGATCCGGGTCTGCCAGACCTGGGTCCGGCGGCCGTGATGGATCGGTGTGCATTCGCCGATGACGACCGTCCCGACCGGTGCGGCGCCCAGGAAATTGGTCTTGCTCTCGATGGTGACGGTGCCGCTGCCGCCTTCCGGCAGGTTTGCGAAGGTGGCGGTGCCGCCAAGCGTGTCGGCGAAGGCCATGATGGCGCCGCCGTGCAGGATCAACGGCCGCGTGCAGATCTCTTCGCGGACGATCATCTCCGCAACCAGCCGGTCCGAGCTGGCATCGGTGAAGCGCATGCCCAGGAGCTTGCCGAAGGGCAGCATCGTCTCGTTAAGACGGTCGACCAGATGTGTCATGATAGCCCTCGTGACTCAGCCCAGCTCCGGGAAATCCTCCTCCCAGAATTCCTGAGCACCGCGGCCGTCTTCGGCGCGGCGCTCCGCTTCGAACCGGCGCAGTTCGACCCGCCGGATCTTGCCGGAGATGGTCTTCGGCAGCTCGGCGAACTCGATACGGCGGATCCGCTTGAACGGCGACAGGCGGGCGCGCAGATGGCGGAAGATGTCGAGCGCCGTCGCCCGATCGGCGGCATGGCCCGCGGCCAGCGCCAGGAAGGCCTTGGGTACGGAAAGGCGCAGCGGATCCGGCGAGGGCACCACGGCGGCCTCGGCCACGGCCGGATGTTCGATCAGCACGCTTTCCAGCTCGAACGGGCTGATCCGGTAATCGGAGGCTTTGAAGACATCGTCCGAGCGGCCGACATAGGTGAGGTAGCCGTCTTCGTCGCGGCGCGCGACATCGCCGGTGCGGTAGGCCGGTCCGGCGAGCGCTGCGACACTGCCGTCTTCGGCCTGATAGCCGGACATCAGCGCAGCGGGCCGCGCGTCGAGCGGCAAGGCGATCTCGCCTTCGGCGGCCTCTTCGCCGTCCGGATCGAGCAGCGCGATGCGATAGCCGGGCAGGGGCCGACCCATCGAGCCGGGCTTCACGGCCTGCCCCGGGCTATTGCCGATCTGCGCGCTGGTCTCGGTCTGGCCGTAGCCGTCGCGGATCGTGAGGCCCCAGGCGGCGCGCACCTGCTCGATCACCTCCGGATTGAGCGGTTCGCCGGCGCCGGCGACCTCGCGCAGACTGGTCCGCCAGGCCTTGAGATCGTGCTGGATCAGCATGCGCCAGACCGTCGGCGGCGCGCAGAAGCTCGTGACCCCGCAGCGCCGGATCGTGTCGAGCAGCGGCTCTGCATGGAAGCGCGGCTGATTGACGACGAGGACCGTCGCCTCCGCATTCCACGGCGCGAAGAAGCAGCTCCAGGCGTGCTTGGCCCAGCCGGGCGAGGAGATGTTGAGATGCACGTCGCCCGGTTGGAGGCCCAGCCAATAGAGCGTCGAGAGATGCCCGACCGGGTAGCTGCGGTGGCTGTGCAGGACGAGCTTGGGCTTGGCCGTGGTGCCGGAGGTGAAATAGAGCAGCAGCGGATCGTCCGCCCCGGTCTCGCCGTCCCGGACAAACTGCGACGGTGCGTTGTCGGAGTCGGCGTAATCGTGCCAGCCGGCCACGGCGCCGATGGCGATGCGGGTATAATCGCCGGGCAGGTTCACGAACTTGCCGGCCTGCTCGGCGCCGACCACCACATGGCGCACGCCGCCGCGGGCAAAGCGATCGGCGAGGTCGGCTTCGGCCAGCAGGGTCGTCGCCGGGACGATGACGGCGCCCAGCTTCATCGCCGCCAGCATGAGCTCCCAGAGCGGCAAGACGTTGCCCAGCATCAGCAGGATCCGGTCGCCGCGCCGGATGCCGAGGCCGCGCAAATAATTGGCCACCTGATCGGAGCGGCGCGCCATATCGTCGAAGGAGATGCGCTCTTCGCCGCTGCCCTCATGGACCAGCCAGAGCGCAATCCGGTCGTTGCCGGCGGCTATCCGGTCGAAGTAATCGAGCGCCCAGTTGAACCGGTCGAGCGCCGGCCAGCGGAACTCGCGATAGGCCGTCGCATAATCGATGCGGTGGCGCAGCAGGAAATCACGCGCCGCGATGAATCTGTCGCCCGGGCTCGACATGGTTCAGGTCGCGAAGCCCAGATGCGTACCGGCATCGACCGAGATGATTTCGCCGGTCACATGGGCGGCACCTTCGAGCAGCCAGACGACAGGCTCGGCGATCTCGTCCGGCCCCGAGGCCTGTTTCAGCGGAGTCGAGGCCTCGACCCCGACCAGCGTCCGGTCGTAGCGCTCGGCTCCCAGCCCCTGCTGCAACCAGCGCGTCTTGACCATGCCGGGGCAGACGGCGTTGACCCGGATTTCCGGCCCGAGCGCACGCGCGAGTGACAAGGTCATGGTGTTGAGCGCGCCCTTCGACGCGGCATAGGCGACCGAGCTGCCGATGCCGGCGAGGCCAGCGATCGACGAGACATTGACGACGGCGCCGCGTCCCTGCGCCTTCATGGCCGCAGCCGCGGCGCGCACCATCTGAAACGCACCGATCACGTTGACGTCGTAGATCCGGCGGAAATCATCGGCCTGCAGGGCGTCGAGATTGCCATGTGCGGCGAACACCGTGGTGCCGGCGTTGTTGACCAGATAATCGATGCGCCCCCAGGCATCGAGGGCGGTTTGCGCCAGCCGACGGCAATCGGCATCCGCGGCGACGTCGCCTTGGCAGACCAGCGCCTCGGCACCCAGCGCCCGGCATTCCGCTGCCGTCGTCTCGGCATCGTCGCGGCTCTTGCTGTAATTGACGACGACCCGCACGCCCTTGGCGGCCAGGTGGCGAGCCACCGCGGCGCCGATACCCGTCGCCGAGCCCGTAATGATTGCCGTCCGTCCGGTCGCCGCCACGCTGTCCTCCCGCCCTGTTCCGGAGCATTAGATCCGGATGCTGTGTTTTCGTCGTTGCCGCCGGCGGCAATCTTGTCCGGTGTCGCCCGCGGAAAGCAACCTGCTTCGTCGGCCCTCGTCTGCGCCATCTCGCCTTGTGCGATCGGCACCTCGCATCGGCCCGAAAAAGGACCCTTGTATTTCCCTGAGGGCGCGCAGATCAAACACCGTCAATTCAAGTGATTGAAGGGGGATATAATGAAAATATTGAGAATATTCGTGGGGGTGGGCCTATTAAGTCTTTCTTTACCGTCAATGGTCTCATCTGCTTTGGCGCAGACGATCCCGGCATGGGCGGTAAACACCACCTACGCAGTCGGCGATCTGGTTACGTTCGACGGTGTCACCTACTCCGCTATTCAGGCCGAAACTTCTGAGCCGGGCTGGCAGCCGCCGAACACGCCGGCGCTGTGGCAGGTGACCAACCCGAAGGGCGCGCAGAGCTGCGCCGCGGCGCCGCCGGCGCCGACCGGCATCGCCTCGTCCAACCTCAGCAGCAGCGGCGTCACGATCGGCTGGCAGGCCGTGACCGCGCCGACCAATTGCAGCATCACCAACTACACGGTTCTGTCCGGTGGGGCTGCGATCGGCACGTCGACCGGCACCAGCTTTGCGGTGACCGGCCTCGCAGCTTCGACCCAGTTCAGCTTCTCTGTCGTCGCCAATGACATCGTCGGCGCCTCGCCGGCCAGCAGCGCCGTCTCCGTGATGACGCCCGCGGCGAGCAGCGGCGGCGGCACCGGAACCGGCACGTCCTGCGCCCAGCCCTGGAGCAGCACGGTGGCCTATACCGCCGGGCAGCGGGTCACGGTCAACGGCATCGTCTACGTCGCCAATTGGTGGACGCAGGGCAACAACCCGCCGACCAACAGCGGCGGCGCCGGCAGCGGCGAGCCCTGGACGGCGCAAGGCGCCTGCGCCGCGTGCACGACCGTTGCCAGCGTGCCGACCGGCCTTGCCGCCAGCGCCGCGGGCAGCACGAGCATTCCGCTCAGCTGGAACGCCGCTTCCGTGCCGGCGAACTGTGCAGTCACGAGCTACACCGTCTTCCAGAACGGTCAGGCGATCGGCACGTCCCCCGGCACCAGCTTCACCGTGACCGGCTTAGCACCGCAGACCAAGTTCAACTTCACCGTGGCAGCGACCGACCCGGCCGGCACCTCGGCGCAAAGTGCGGCGATCTCGGCGACGACCGCGGCCGCAGGCGCGGGCAGCGGTCCCAGCAGCGGCAGCGGCAGTTTCACGCCTTACATCGACATGAGCCTGTCGGTGGATGAGCAGTTGCTGACCATCCAGCAGCAATCGGGCATCAAGACCTTTACCCTTGCCTTCATCGTCGGCAATGGCAGCTGCACGCCGACCTGGGGCGGCATCGGGCCGATCACCAGCGATATGCTGCCCGACGGCACGAGCATCCTCTCGTTGGTGCAGGGCGTGCGTGCGGCCGGCGGCGACGTCATCGTCTCGTTCGGCGGTGCCGCCGGGTCGGAACTGGCCCTCGACTGCCCTGACGCGGCCAGCCTGCAGGCGGCGTATCAGGCGGTCATCAGCAAGTACTCGCTGAACAAGATCGATCTCGACATCGAAGGCGGCGCCGTCTCCGACCAGGCGTCGATCACACGGCGCGATCAGGCCTTGGTGGCCCTGAAGGCGGCCAATCCCGGCTTGATCGTGTCTTATACCCTGCCGGTGCTCCCGACCGGGCTGGTCAGCACGGGTGTCAACATCCTGAACAGCGTCAAGGCCGACGGGCTGGCGCTTGACCTCGTCAACGTCATGGCCATGGACTACGGCTCGGCCGTCGACAATGGCGGGCAGATGGGGCTTGACGCGACCCTTGCGGCGACGGCGACCGAAGCCCAGATCCAGGCAGCCGGTCTCTCCGCCAAAGTCGGGGTCACGGTGGATATCGGGGTCAACGACACCAATACCGAGATCTTCCAGCTGGCCGATATACCGACGCTGCTGAGCTTTGCAGAATCGCACAGCTTCGTTTCGCGGCTGGCCATCTGGTCGGTCGGGCGCGACAATGGCGGCTGCCCTGGGCAGGACTTCTCCTCGCCGATCTGCAGCGGCGTGGCGCAGAGCACCTTCCAGTACTCGATGGGCTTTGAAGCCTTCCAGTAACGGACGTTTCCGGCGGCCGGGGCGCTCGCCGCCCCGGACCGTCGGGAGGCATGGAAGTCCATGAAACCGAGGCCGAATCCCTACCCTTTCCAGCCCGAACGCACGAAGACGATGATGGTGCTCGAAGTTGCCGTCGCCGGCTGCGGTCTCGATCCGAGGCTCGTCGAGCGGGTCGAGAACTGCGCATCGCCGACCAAAGGCGGGCGCCGCATTGCCGTCAGCCGCCGCCCGCTCCATCCGGCACGCCGCTGAGCGAGCGGGTATCGGCCGTGATCTCGTGGATCGCCCCGACCAGCCGGTCGAGTTCATCCAGCCGCGTATAGAGATGCGGCGTGATGCGGACGCCGGCATAGTCGCCCTGCGCCCGGCCGACGGCGAAGATCCGGTAGCGGTCGTAGAGCAGGTCGGCGAGACGGTCGGCCCCGATGCCGGCGATGCGGAAGGTAGCGATGGCGCAGGATCGTGAAGGTTCGGCTGGCGTCAATAATTCAACGCCGGACCGGCCGGCGACGCGCATCGTCCAGTAGTCCTTGAGGTAGCGCAGGCGCGCTTCCTTGTTGCGGCTGCCGACCCGATTGTGAAAGGCAAGCGCGTCGCCGATCGCCAGAATCGCGGCCGGCGGAGTGGTCCCGAAATGGCCGAGCCGGCGTATGTCGCCCGGCGCGAACAGGCCGTCGGCGAAGAGCGGCTCGATCTCGGGCAGGCGCCTGCGCGCGACATAAAGGAGCCCGGTGCCGAGCGGCGCCCCCAGCCATTTGTGCAAATTGGCGGCGGCGAAATCGACGCCGAGATCGGGCAGACGGAAATCGATCTGGGCAAAGGAATGGGCGGCATCGACCATGACGTCGACGCCGCGGGGCCGCGCCATCGCCGCGAGCTTGGCGACCGGCAGGATCTGGCCGGTGAAATGTATCATATGCGTCGCCAGGATGACCCGGCTGCGCGGTGTCAAAGCCGCTTCGTAGCGGGCGACGATCTCAGCGTCGTCCCTGGGATGGATCGGCAGCCGCACGCGCTTGACCACGATGCCCCTGCGCTCGGCCAGCAGTTCGAAGATCGGCACGACATGATCGTAGTCGTGGTCGCCCAGGAGCACTTCGTCGCCCGGCCGGAACGGATAGCCTTGCGCGAGGATGTTCATGGATTCGGTCGCGTTGCGCGTAATCAGCAACTCGTCGACCGCCACCCCGGCGAAGGCGGCAAGTTCCGCCATGACGCCGTCCAGCAGCGGCGGGAAGCGGACACGCAAGTATCGGCCGAGTTCGGTATTGACTTCGGCGGTGTAGCGCGTGAATGCGGCCAGGACGATATCGGGCTGAATGCCGAAGTAGCCATTTTCGAGATTGATGAAATCGCGCGCGGCGCTGAATTCGGCGCGGATGTCACCCCAGAGCAGCTCGTCGGCCGGATCGATCGGTGCGACGGCCGTCCGGGTCGGGGCGGCGTTGTGTGTGTTCATGCCGAGGATTGTGCTATGGCGGTTGCCGAAGGCAAGTCTGGCTTCACTCGTAATGTTTGATCGCGGCCCATTGTTCCGCGAGTGAGACTCTGCGGTTGCGGCACAGCCACAAGGTCAGCCCGCTCTCATAAGGCATGGCATAGGGATCTTCGAGACGCGCGAGCGGTTCGGCCGATTCATAGGCTTCGAGAAGCTCGTCATGCGACGCGCGGCTGAAGCGCAGCACGACGCTGCCGTCGTGCCCGTCAGGTCCCCAGAGATAGTAGTTGTTATGGCCGCTGATCGCCGGCGGCAGATGCCAGGGACCGCCGAACACATCGATGGCGCCGGCCTCGCCGTAATTGCCGGCAAAAAAAACGGCGCGCGCCTGATCCTCGGCCGGCAGCGCCTGATACGCCCGGCCCACGGCCGCGGCCATGGCGCGCCAGCCGAACATGTCGGCATAATATTGCGGTAAGGCCCCCAGCGCCAGTTTCTCGCCGCTCTGCGGTTTGAGCCCGATGGCATCCTCATAGGCGATGAAGCGGTCGACCGGCAGGATCGGCAAGGCGAAGGGAAGGATGATCAGGCCCCCCAGAGCGGTGAAGGCGGCGACCGCGAGGCGGGCCGCCCGGTTCCGTATCGCTGCCTCGATCGCGACCGCGCCGCCGGCCAGCAAAATCGGGTAGATGCCGGCCGGGTAATATGGTTTGCCGTGGACCAGCATCATCACGACCATCAGCACGGCCCAGGCGATGGCGATCCATCGGGCTGCAGCGAATCGGGGCCGGAATGCAAAGCTGGCGAGGCCGGTCAGCCAGATCGGCGCCGTCGCCGGGCCAAGCGTCACAATCTGCTGGACGAGCCAGTCGACCGGGCTATAGGCGACGTTCTTGCCGCCGGCCGCGGCGGCGCCCAGCTCCAAGAACGGCCAGCCATGGGTCTGCTGCCACAGCAGATTGGGCAGGGCTATGAGCAGCGCCAAGCCGGCGGCCAACCACGGCGCCGGGCGCAGAAAGATGCGGCGCTCCGGCGTCAGCACGAGGCCGATGGCCGCCGCCGCCAGGAAGAACGCGATCATGTATTTGTCGAGCATGGCGATGCCGGCGACGGCGCCGAGCGCGTACCATGCGGCGGGCCGGCGCCGTTCGACCGCCTCGATCAGGGCGAGCGTCGCGGCCAGCCACAACAGCGGCTGGAGACTGTCGGTCGACAGCAGCAGCCCGTCGAGCCGGAATACCGGTACCGTCAAGACGGCGAGCCCGGCGAGCCAGCGCGCGAAGATTCCGCCGCCGAGCCGCCGCGCAGCGTCCGCACTCAGCGCCACCAGTGCGGCGGCGCCCAAGGCCGGCACGAGACGCAGCCCGAGCAGGCTGTTGCCGAACAGGGTTTGCGCCGCCCGCGCGATCAGCGGCACCAACGGCGGCTGGTCGACGTACCCCCAGGCGAGGTGCCGGCCGCAGACGATGAAATAGAGCTCGTCGCGAAAGAAATCGTAGCCGCCATTGGCCCAGAGATGGAGGGTCAGGGTCGCGGCGCCGAGCAGCAGCGCCGGGCGATCGGAGGGACGGATCATGCCCCTTCCTACCACGGGCGCGGCGCAGCGTCACATGCGCGGTCGGATGCGCCCGGCCGGAAAGCGGGCAGTCACCCGGGTCCCGCCGCCCAGCCGGCTGGCGATTTCGAGCTCTCCCTCGTGCAGGTCCAGCAATTGCCGGGTCAGCGGCAGACCGAGACCGGCGCCCTCATATTTCCGGTTCAACTGGCTGTCGACCTGGCCGAACGGAGTGAGCGCGATCTCGATATCGGCCGCGCTCATGCCGATCCCCGTGTCCTCGACCACGAAAGCGAGGGCGCCATCGGTCTCGACCCCGAGCGACACTGAAACCCGGCCGCCGGGGAGCGTGAATTTGACGGCGTTCGACAGGAGGTTGACCAGAATCTGGCGCAGCCGCCGCTCATCGGCCAACAGCCAGGGGGCCTCGACTGCGGGAGCCACCTCGATCGCCACCGCACCTCGCCGCGCCGGTTGCTCGACCATGTTGACACTGCTATCGATTACGCGCGCTGGATCGCAGATCTCTTCGCTGAGGGAGAGGTGGCCGGCCTCGGCCCGCGAGATGTCGAGAATGTCGGTGACGAGTTGCAGCAGGTGCAGCCCGCTATGGTTGATATCAGCGGCGTAGTCGCGGTAGCCCTCATGGCCGATCGGCCCCAGCGTCGCGTCGCGGATCATTTCGGAAAAGCCGATGATGGCGTTGAGCGGTGTCCGCAGCTCATGGCTCATATTCGCCAGGAATTGCGATTTCGACCGGTTGGCTGCTTCAGCCAGGTCGCGCGCCTCCGCGTATTCGGTATTGCGCAGTTCCAGCCGCACGGCCAGCTGTGTCAGGGTTTCATTGGCTTCCGCCAATGATTGCTCGCTTTCGCGCATATTCTCGATCAGCGTCACCGAATGCAGGTTGCACAGGCCGAGGCCGAGCCCGATCCCGGCCAGCACCTGCAGCAGCAGGGCGAAGTTTTGACCAGCCGACGGGACGAAGAAATCGGCGGAACTCTGATCGACCAGGGTCCAGATGCAGCGCGCGATCATCGTGCAGCCGAAGACGGCGCAAAAGACGATGGCGAGAGCGCTGCCCGACCATCGCCGGCGCCAACCCGGGCCGAGGAATTGCGCCAGCAAGAGGGCGACAAGGACCAATTGCGCTGCCGACACGACCAGGGTCCGCGCGTTCAAGTCGTAGTCGATGTAGGTGTACCAGGTGGCGCCGACGGTCGACGGCACCAGGATGGCGATCGCTGCCGCGAGGTTCGGGCGCCTGGCGTAAAATACCGCGGTGCCGAAATAGACGAGCAGGCCGCCGGTGAGAATGGCGACGCTGGCAAGTACGATCGAAAACAGGTCCGGGATAACGCCGCGTAGCGCGATCAGCACCTGGCCGAGTGCCAGGGCGGTATAGCCGCCGCTCCAGGCCGGCAGGTAGCGCTGGCGGTCACGCCGCCACAACAGGATGATCGCGATCCCGAAGACCGCATCGATGAGTGCGGAGAACAGGAACGCGCTGCGAATGTCCAACGGTGGCATAATGTTCGACGGAACCCTGTATCTCCGGACCGGCAGACCTCGGCCGCGAGGGTGCTGGCGATTACGTAAATTGCCTGTAAAGGAAGGGGCAGGCGGCCGGCAGAACTGCATTCCCGCGGAAGCCCGCCTGATTTTCCGGACGGCCGCATTTTCCGGTCCCGTTCAGCCGGAAAATGCTCTAAGCACGAGCGTCCTCACGTTTTCCGACCGGGCCGACCATGAAAAACGCGCTGCGTATCCGCCGCTCCGAGAATTTTGCCGATTGGTATCAGGAGGTCATCCGCGAGGCGGATCTGGCCGAGCATTCCGGCGTCCGCGGCTGCATGGTCATCAAGCCGTGGGGCTGGGGCATATGGGAGCGTCTGCAGCAGCGCATGGATCGGTTGATCAAGGAGACCGGCCACGAGAACTGCTACTTCCCGCTGTTCATCCCGCTCGAGCTCATGGAAAAGGAAGCAAGCCACGTCGAGGGCTTTGCCAAGGAGATGGCGGTCGTCACCCATCACCGCCTTGTCGCCAAGGACGGCAAGCTTGTGCCGGACGCGCCGCTCGAATCGCCCCTGGTCGTCCGTCCGACTTCGGAGACGATCATCGGGGAAGCGATGGCGCGCTGGATCAAAAGCTATCGCGACCTGCCGCTGAAACTCAACCAATGGGCGAATGTCGTGCGCTGGGAGATGCGGCCGCGTCTGTTCCTGCGCACCAGCGAATTCCTCTGGCAGGAGGGCCATACGGCGCATGCGACGCGCGAAGAGGCGCTGGAGGAGACGCATACGATGCTGGGCGTCTACCGCCGCGTCGTCGAAGGCGATATGCGCATTCCAGTGATTCCCGGCGCCAAGACGCCGCGCGAGCGGTTTCCCGGCGCCGACGAGACCTATACGATCGAGGCGATGATGCAGGACGGCCGCGCTCTTCAGGCCGGCACGTCGCATTTCCTGGGGCAGAATTTCGCCAAAGCCGCGAATATCCAGTTCCAGGACAAGGAAGGCGGCCTGCGCCATGCCTTTACGACCTCCTGGGGCTCGTCGACAAGGCTGATCGGCGCCTTGATCATGACGCATTCCGACGATGACGGCTTACGCCTGCCACCGCGCATGGCGCCGCGCCAGATCGTCATCATCCCGATTCTGCGCGACGAAGCGGGCCGCGACGCAGTGATCGAGGCCGCGCGAGCGCTGGCCGAGCGCCTGGCCGCACTGCGCTTCGACGGCGAACCGGTGCGCGTCCAGGTCGACCTCAAGGACGACAGCTCGGCCAATAAACGTTGGGGCTGGATCAAGAAGGGCGTGCCGCTGATCGTGGAATTGGGACCGCGCGACATCGCAGCCGGGACCGTGGCGCTGACCAGGCGCGATGTGATCGGCGAGAAGCGCAGCCTCGCCACCGCGGAGTTCGTTGCTGAAACGCCGGTTTTGCTCGATGCCGTCGATCAGGCGCTGCTGTCCCAGGCGTTGGAGTACCGCCGGTCCCGGATGGTCGAAGGCGTCACGAGCTTTGCCGACCTCAGCGCCCATTTCGGCCAGGACACCGGCACCGGCTTCGTGATCGGGAAATGGTCTGGCGATCCCGATATCGAGGAAAGCCTCGCTCCGCTCGGCGTAACCATCCGCTGCCTGCCGAACGAGCAATCCGGAACCGAAGGCAAGTGCCTGATCACCGGGGAGGCAGCGACGATCGACGCGGTCTACGCCAAGGCGTATTGAAGGGCGGCACGGTTCAGCCGGCCGCTTCCTGCAGGACGAAGCGTATGGTGGTGCCGCGCCCCGGTTCGCTGTGGATCTCGAATGTGCCGCCCTGGAGTTCGATGAAGGCCTTGGCGAGCGGCAGGCCCAGCCCGGCGCCCTCGTATTTGCGGTGCATCGAGTTGTCGACCTGCATGAAAGGTTCGAGCGCCAACTTCAGTTGGTCCGGCGTCATGCCGATTCCGGTATCGCGGAGTTCGATCAGCAGGGCGTCGTCAGGCAGAGTCTGCGCGCGGACATCGATTCTGCCTCCCTCCATGGTGAATTTGATGGCATTGGACAATACGTTGAGCAGCGCCTGTTTGAGCAGCCGCGCGTCGGCGACGGCGCCCGGCAGATCTCGGGGCGCGGTCAGCGCGACGGTGATGCCTGCTTTCGAGGCGATCGGCGTCACCATGCGGATGGTCTGCTCCACCAATCCCAGGACATCCGTCGTGTCGACATCCGGCTTCAGCCGCCCGAGATCGATCCGTGACAAATCGAGGATATCGCTGATGACCTTGAGCAGATGCGTCCCGCTCTGGGCGATGTCGGCGACATAGGTCTTATAACGCTCATTGCCGAGCGGGCCGAACATCTCATTGGACATCATCTCGGAGAAGCCGATGATCGCGTTCAGCGGGGTGCGCAGTTCATGGCTCATCATCGCGAGAAAGCCGGATTTGGCGGTATTCGCCCGCAACGCTTCCTCGAGCGAGCGGCGAGTCTCGGCTTCGGCCTCGCGGCGCCGCGCGATCTCCGCCTCCAGCCGGCGCTCGCGCTGGACCAGCGCCGTCTGGCCGCGGCGCACGGCCACGGTCGCGGTCAGCAGGCCGAATGCAGCCGCCATCCCGGTCGCTGCGATGACGGCGAAGATCGGCTGCCAGCTGGCGAGGACTGCAGCGTGATCGATACCATAGGCGACGACCAGCGGATAAGGCGTCACGCTGTGATAGGCGACAATCGCCGTCGCGCCACCGTCCAGAAGCGGGGCGAGGAAACTGCCGGCGCTGGCCTGCTGCAGATCGACCAGCAGCGGCGCGGTCGCCGGCAGGTGCCCCGTGGCGCCGGCTCCCGCCGGCGCGCGGGCGATGATCGTGCCGTCGGTGCGGCAGAGCAGGGCGACCGCCGGCCGGCCGGCGGCGACGTGGTCGAAAAGAGCCCTTAGCGAGGCAGTCTTGACCGACATGCCGACGAAGCCGTCGAAGGTGCCGTCCGGTGCATCCCGGCGCAGTGCAAGCAAGGCGGTCTCGGCTCCGCCGGGGGCTAGGTCGAAATAGAGCGGCCGATCGGCCGCTTCCAACGCGCGGAAGGCATCGCTCCCCGCTACAGCGGCTGCCGCCGGTGACGAGGCGAACAGGATTTCACCGCCGCGGTCGACGATGAAGGCGCCTGTTACTCTCGGATAGAATTTGAGCAACTCGGCGATCGAGTCGGCTTGTTCGCCCGGCCGATCGCCTGTGTCGCGCAGGATGCGCAGGGGGACGGCGGCGTCGTCGAGGCGCTGCCGCACATATTCCTGGAGCAGGTCAGCGGTGTCCTGCGCATCCAGCACGGCTGCCTGGAAGTGAGTGCTGTAGGTCCACCATGCGGCCAGAGCGACAAGGCTGGCCGGAGCGAAGACAGAGAGAACCAACAGGACCGGGAGAGAGGTTGCAATCGCGCGGAACCGCTGCAGGGCTCTACGAGCCATACCACCCCTCGTAATTGATGAGCAGATGCCTGGTGGTGCAGTTAGCGGTAGAAAATGTTGCTACCGCGTAAACGGCGACGCGCTTGGTCGGCCAGGAGGGAGCGAAACCGCAACGCTGTGCCTCCGATTGCTGCGACCGGCACTGCGCCGATCAGTGCTCAATCGGCTTGGTAGAGCAAGCTGAATTCAGGCCGAACGCCCGAAACCAGCTATTGCTCGACGCCAATGAGGCGGAACGCGATTTAGGCCCCTTTTCGAAGCCACCGCGCCCTAGTGGACCAGTTCGACCGAGATCGCCTCGCGGCCCTTCGGCGTTTCGACGACGCGCATCGTGACCGGCTGGCCTTCCGGCAATTCGGCGAGACCTGCGGCCTGGAGGATCGAGATGTGGACGAAGACATCCTTCCCGCCATCTTCGCCGGCGATGAAGCCGAAACCCTTGTCGCGGTTGAACCATTTGACCGTGCCCGACATGGCGACGGCGGTCGACGGGTCGGGGCCGCGGCGCGGCCCGCGTGGGCCCATGCTCCCCGCCCTAGGCGGCGCGGCAACTGCCGTGCTCTCATCGATCTCGATGACCTTGGTGACTTGCGCGCCTTTCGCGCCCTGGCCGACCTGGATGCGCAGCTTTGCGCCGGGCGCGACATTGTCCCGGCCAACCGCCTGCAGCTGACCGATATGCAGGAACGCGTCGCCCGAACCGTCGGCCAACTCGGTGAAGCCGAAGCCCTTTTCGGCATTGAACCATTTGACGGTGGCATCGACGATCGGACCCTGCGCCGCCGTATTATCGGCAGCAAATGGCCGCGCCGGCCGTGGTGCGCTGGCCGGCGGCTCGTAAACCGGCGGCATATCGTCGTCGAAGCCACGGCGCCGCGGCCCGCGGAAATCCCTGCCCTTGCCCATGCTGTCCACTCGTCTCCGTCACTCGCCGGCGGCGCGCATTCGATCGCCGGCCACAAGGCTGCCGCGGTTTGCGTCGAACCTCTCCTCTCCACCTTGTCTCTTCTTTACCATGGTCTGCGGCGGAAGGGACGGGGGTTTGTGGACGCGGGACGACGAATCTGACCAAAACGTCAAGCACAATGCCAATGGTGCGGCGAAATTCCCACTTCATTATGCATCGTAATGGCGGGGGATGACAATTCAGGGATCGACGCCGCGAACAGCATGGTGCGGAGACGAGCAGTGCCGCGCCGCCGATCCTGGCGGCGGGCTCAGGAACGCGCCAGCGGTCCGAGATCGCTGGAATGGTTCGGCCCGGGTGTGACGATTTGTCCAAACTGCGAAGCCGGCCGGCGACGGTACGCACCGCGCAATCACATTAATTTTAAACACGTTGATTTGACTTTTGAAAAATCACCGTGCGGATCCTGACGCGCGAATCTCCGGGATGGGGCGCCATCCCGATGAACGCACGAACTCGGAAATTGGTCACAAATTATCATCGGATCGTCCTTTTTCTGATGCGATCGGGGGAAAGGGCGACATCTTTGCCTCTTGGCAGCACCGCGACTCGGCGCTACAGTCGCGAGCAATGGTAAACATGTTATCGTGTTCGGGAGGGCACCATGACCGAGACTTCACGGTCCTTCGACACGCCTACGCGGCAAGCAGCAGAAGATCGCTCCGTTATCGATCACCTGATCAAGACGTTTCACGATAAGCCGGCCCCGGACCCGAAGCCGTCGCGCACGGACGCGGTGTCCGCGCGGATCCGTCGGGAGTGGACTCCGGAAAGTCGTGCCATGCTGGAGATTCTCTACGCATCCTGATATATCGGCGAGGCCCTCGGTGAGCGTGCATCGGGGGCAGCGCCTCTTTGATGGACGGCGTCTTGCCTGATCGTCCGGGGACAGCATGAAATTCATCTGCGACGCACCGGGCGGGAAAAGCTGGTTCAGAATTGAGACGGCAGCCGAAGCGGCGGCCGAATCAGCCCTCATGCGGCACGCCGTTGAGAAGTTCTTCCAAGCCGAGGAAGAAAAGGCGACACGTAAATATCGACCGACCGATACCAGCTTCGTCGAGCAGGATATCGGGCTCAAGGCGCATTTGCTCCGCAGCATGCCCATGTTTCTGACTTTGCGCGATGAAGAGGGCAGAGCGCTCGCGACCGCCATGCTGCCGCCGAATGGCCGGGACAGTGTTGTCTTCCGCTCGATCATCGTCGGTCCGAGCAACAGTGATCCCTATCCCGAACAGCAGAGCGCCATCGAGGCGTTAGGCCGTCGTTTCCTGCTCTCGCTCGATCGCGCCCGCTGCTATCCTTACGCGCGCGACTGACCGCGGCAGGGCAGGGTGAACCGCCCGGTTTGGCTCGACCAACCGGCTGCCCAGGCAGCCGTGGCGGCGTTGCAACAGGGGCGCCTCGATACTGCTGCGGCTGCGCTGCATAGCCTGCTTGATCTTTATCCGGATGAGCCGAGTCTGCTCTATAACTTTGCCGTAGTGGCGAGCGACTTGGGGCGGCTTAGCGAGGCGACGGAGGTTTATCGCCGGCTTGCGGAAATTTCCGAGCCGTTCCGCCCGCGCGCCATTTCCGGGCTGTTGCGCGTTGCGCAATTGTCAGGCGATTTTGCTGCGATCGAAGCCGCGAGCGCCGCTGCGGCGCAGTTCCTGGACGGCGCGATCGAGACGATTGACGATCTCCAGATCCTGAAATTCTTCGCCTATCGCCGGGTCTTCGCGCCTGCGCTCGACCGGCTCGCCGCCCGACTCGAACGCCGGATCGTCGCGCTTCTGCCGACCGGGCGGCCTCGGGCGCGACTGGCGCAGCCGGATGGCCGGCTGACCATCGGATACCTGTCGAGTGGGTTCGGCGACCACCCGATCGGTCATGTGACGCGCGACCTCTTTGCCGCTCATGATCGCTCGAAGTTTCGTATCCTGGGTTATTCCGGCCGGGACCGCAGCGCCGAAGCCGCCCCCTTTGCGCGCATGATCCGCGCCGGTTTCGATACGTTCCACGAGATCGGGGCGCTCGCGCCCGAGGCGGCGGCGGCGCAGATCGCCGCGGACGGAGTCGATATCCTGGTCTCGCTCGATCAGCACATGGATTGGCACGGGCCGAATGCCGCGCCGGAGATCCTGGCACTGCGGCCGGCCCCGGTCCAGGTGGCGTGGCTGGGCGTGGCGGCAGGAACCGGGTTGCCGAGCGTCGATTATCTCCTCGCCGACGCCGTCACGATACCGGCGGGAGAAGAGGCGTCGTACGTCGAGACCGTTCATCGCCTGCCCGGCTGCTACCATTGCGCCAGCCCGCACGCGATCGCCGATGCGGTGCCGAGCCGATCGGAATGCGGCTTGCCCGAGGCCGGGATTGTGTTCGCCGGCTTCAACAACATCGAAAAGATCGAGCGGTCGGCCTTCAACGCCTGGATGGCGATCCTGCAGGCGGTGCCGGGCAGCGTGCTCTGGCTGACCAATCAGCGGCGCTTCGCCGTGACCGAAGCCAATTTACGCCAGGCGGCGGCGGCACAGGGTGTCGCAGGGGAGCGACTGATCTTTGCGCATCGCATGCCGGACAAGGCGGCCCATCTGGCGCGCCACGCGCAAGCCGATCTGCTGCTCGACAGCTTCGCGGTCAATGCCTCGACCACGGCGCTCGACGCGCTGTGGGCCGGGCTGCCGGTTCTGACCAAACGCGGCGATCGGTTCCCCGCGCGCCTCGCGGAATCCTTCCTCCGCTGTCTCGACCTGGTCGAACTCGTTGCCGCGGATCGCGACTCGTTTGTCCGGCTCGCCGTGGACCTGGCCGAGGATGCACCCCGCCGGAACGCTCTGAAATCGAAGCTCCGCGCCGCAACCGCCGCGTCGCCCCTCTTCGACATCGCCGGCTTCGCCAGCAAGCTTGAGGCAGCGTACACGGAGATGCACGCTCGCGGGGGTTAGAGCGCGATGGCGTCGGGACGACGCCTGTATCACGCTCGCCATCGCCTTGATCTAGAAGACGCGGTTCCGCGACGCCTCCTGCAGATACTCCTCGATATATTCAATCGGATAGTCGCTTGCACTTGCGATGGCGTTGCGCCAATTGCCCAGCAGCGGCACACCAACCGGATTTTTCTCCAGCAAGTCGCGCTTGATGAACGGGCATTTGAGCTTCAGTACCAGCGTCTCCCAAAAATAATGCGTGGGGTTCAGCGGATAGCCGAAGTTGATCGTCTGGAGCACGTGTTTCGAATAGTCCGAAACCAGCGGGTGCTTATTTATCTCGAAATCATCCATGGACTGTTGGAGGACGACCCCCGTCAGTTCGCGATAGGGATAGAGCGCGCGCAGTCGGAAGCCGAGCTTGAGGAGCAGCTGGCTCAAGCCGATTTCGTATTTGTAGATGACGACGCGCTTGTTTTCGACATAGCGCATCTTCTCCCAGAAATTACGGAATTTCGCCTCGCGCAACACGGCTTCGTTGAAGGCTAGGAAGTAGCTCTGCAAATGATAGCGCGTGTCGAAGCTCTCGGTTATCCCCCAGACATCGCCTTCGGCCGAATCGCAACGCGACAGCACGGGAACCAGATCCTGCAGTGGGCCGAATACGCTGTCATTGGTGATCAACAGCTGCTGCAGCGCCGACAGATCTGGAATCTCCAGGATACCGTCGCGCCACGCGCCGAAATCATAGCCGACATTGTATCGGTGCAGCACCAGGGCGCAATGCGGCAGGAGCGACGGCACGGCGGCGGCATCGATCTTCGGCGAATTGGACACGATGATGACGGTGAATCCGGCGCGGTCGAGCTGTTCTACCAAATAGCGGAAGTACCGAAGGAACGCGCCGCGACGCGAGTAGTGGACGAGGACCGCGACGCGCTGTGCAGTCGCCAGCGGTCGCTCGCCGGTCCAGCGTTGCCGGATGCGCGGCGCTCGGGAGCGCCACGCGCCGCCGTACCACGAGATCCGATCGTGCAGCCAACGCCACGCCCGGTTCACTTGCATCAGCATGTTTAGAATAATCTGCTTCACACTCGGCCTCGATCAACACCCGGCCCGGCGCCGTGGCGCGCCATAGATAGCGCGAAGCCGTAGCGACGGCGAGAATGATAGAAAACTTCGGCTGAAGGGCGTAGTCTTCTTGCAACTCGACCCCGGCGTCGGGACATTGGCCACGGAACGAGTGGACGGAAATCATGGGTCCGAGCGGTAAAGCGGGTCTCGCGGCGATATTGCTGTGCGGCGGGCTGGCGGTGAGCCTGCCGGTTGCTCTTGGCGCCGTGACGATGCGACACAAGGTGACGCCACCGGACGCGCCGCCGCCGGCCGAATCGCCGGCACCGGATCGGCCTGCTGAAGGGGGGGCTGATGGTCCGGCTACGATTCGAGCGGCACTTCAGCTGATGGCCGACCATTTCGGCTTCACCGTGATCGGAGCGAATCGCCTGGGCAATGACGCCCCGTCCTGGCCTGCGGAAGACCTGCCCGCCGACGCCATGCTGCATGCGCTGCTCAGGGACTACAGTTACATCGTCGTATTGAAGTCGGAAGCGGGGCCGAATGGCGAGCGCGATCCGGAGACGGTGATGATTGTCAGCCACAACCCGTCCCCGACCGCGGCTCCTTCGCCGCCGCCCGCCCAGCAGAATCGGCGCATGCAGCGGCCATTCCAGTCAAGCGCGATAGAGGCGCCGACCTCCGTGGCGAACGCCGACGCAGCGTCGCGCCCGAGCGGCCATGTCCCGTCCTGGGCGCCGCCGCCCTCCACCGTCGTGCGGCAATTGGCCAAGCTCGCATCGACGACGGCAGCGGGCGGGACGCAGGACCCGAATTCGGCATCTGCCGATACGAGTGCGGCAGCGCCGGTCGTGCCGAATCCTGCGGAGAATGCCGCAGCCATGGCCGCCCTGACACGCTCGGCCCAGGCTGGTCTCGGCGCCTTGGTAACGGGGTTACGTCAGGCTTGCCCGAATCCCAATGCGTGCTGAATTTCATTGCCTGCCGATATCGGGCAGCAAAGGGTACGAATTTCAGCGGGACTGGTGCGCGCTGTCCTGACCCGACAACGTGTCCGGCACCCCGGTTGCGTTTGAATGTGCAGGCTTGGTGGGGGCCGGCGGCACCGGCGGTGATTCTGTCGGGCCTTGGACGGTCACACTTGGCCGGCCTAATCCCAATGGCGGCACTGCAGAGTGCCCGGCGATCGACGAGCGTCCGACCGAATGCGCGGCGACATGCGTTACCGCAGGGACATCAAAGTACGTCGGCGGAATAATAACCGGCATGACTGCCGTGCCTCCCTTTCTCGTTGTGAGCGGCCCCTATTGCCTGTCCCAGCATGGCGCGCTCCGCGTGCCCTCGGACATACCGGGATCATCCTCGAAACCGGTACGATTCCCCGGCTGTATAGCGCGAATTCAAAACCTTGGAAGGATTTTCTCCAGGCGCCGGAACCGGGTTTTTCCGGCATTCCGCGTCCGCGGCGGCAGGTGCAGGCTCAACCTGACGCCTGTTTTCGTTCTGGCGGGCCGAGCGTGCTGAGGACGAATTCGACGGCCCTCCGTTCGGTCCAGCGGGCGCCGTCTTCGGCCCAAACCTTGATGTCGTCCGGCCTCAGCCCGCTTGCGAGCAGCGCCGAGAGCCGCTCGTAGATCTCCTGTTCGAGCGGCTGTCTGATGTCACCGGAGCTGCTCTCGCCGGCATCGACAAAGCCGATCAGCTGCGCGGCCTCCGCATGTCGGCCATTATGGGCGCGCAGCAAGGCGAATATCTGAAGACATACCCGCAACCAATATCCGCCTTCGATGCGTAGGACCGAGAGCGCCTCTTCTGCAATGCGTTCGGCTTCGTCCAGATCGTCGCGGATGATCTGGTACGAGGCCAGGTTGACCAAGGCCGCGCCGAGATAGGACCGTTGATTGAGACCGCGCAGGCCGGTTGCCGCCGCGCGGGCATAAGTGATGGCGCGTTCGATCGCACCCAGCCGAAATTCGACTTCGCCCAAATTCAGCAGGCAAAGATACTCGCGCAGATTGTCGCCCAAGGCTTGTGCGAGCTCCCGCGCTGTCGCATAGCAGCGGCGCGCCTCGGCGAATTCATTTGTCTGCAGGGCGAGCGAACCCAGCTCATTGATGGCGTTCCATAGCGATTTCGTTCGATTGCTCGACGCCAGAATCGGGCGCGCCTCTTCCAGCATCGCCTTCGCCTCAGAATTCCGGCCGAGATACACGTAATCGCCGCCGATCAGACCGAGGATCGATGCGGTATTCAGGCCGTCGTTGAGTTGGCGGTACAGCGCCAGCGACCGGTGGAGCAATTCGACGGTGCGCAGTCGGTCCGTCCGGCGGCGCAGAACGGCGGCGTGGCGTAGCACGCGGGCGGCGTCGGCGGGCGGCGTTTCCGGGCCGATGAGATCGACGAGCCGGTCCATCCGACGTCGGCCTTCAGCGGCCAGCGCCAGCCGGTCCCAGAGATGACCGGCGGCGCCGGCCAGCCGCATCGCGATCGGCACACGGCAAGGCTCCACCATCGCCCAGTCGAGCGCGGCGCGGACATTGTCGATGTCCGGGCCGTAGAGCGCCAACCACTCGGATTCCGGCGTGGTTTCCCATGTCAGGTCGGCGCGCTCGAGCAGCGCCGAATAGAATCTGGCATGGCGTTCCGAAATCGTCTCGCTTTCGCCGCTGTCCTTGAGCTTGGCCGCGGCATGGAGGTGCAACGTCTCCAGTTGGCGGTAGCGCGGCTGCTTGCCGTCGGTAAAGACCAGGAGTGACTTGTCGACCAGACGGCCGAGACCCGCAGCGACGTCCCACTCGCTCGTCCCATCGGTCCAGGCTATGGCGGCGGCGGCGTCGCTAGAAAAGCTGCCGGAAAAGCAGGAGAGGCGGCGAAAGACCTCACGATCCTGCTCGTCGAGCAAGCCGTAGCTCCATTCGACGACCGCGCTCAAGGTCGATTGGCGAGCTTCGTCGGCGATGCGCGGCCGGCTGTCCAGCATCTTGAAGCGCTGATGGTCGAGGCCGGCCCGGACGCGCTCGAGGCCCAAGGTCGGGACCAGGGCCGCGGCCATTTCGAGGGCAAGCGGTATGCCGTCGAGGCGGCGGCAGATTTCGGCCACGGTTGCGGCGTTGGTGTCGGTGTGGCGGAAGCGGTGATCGGCGGCACGGACGGAATCGATGAAGAGGGTTACGGCATCCGTCGGCGACAGCGGTTCGAGCCGAAAGACGACTTCTTTGGTCGTGCCGAGAATCTCCTGGCTGGTGGCAAGAATCGACAGATTCGGCGCCTGCGCCAAGAGGCCCTTGACCAGATCGCGCACTGGTTCGGCAACATATTCGCAGGAATCGAAGATCAACATCATTCGCTGCTTGCCGATGACGGTTGCTAAGACGCGAGTCGGGTCGTCGCCGCCGCGCAGCGCAACGCCGAGAGTTTGTGCAACCGTGCCGTCAACGGCAACGGGATCGCGGACCGGGCCGAAATCGATCAGATGGACGCCATCGGCGAAGCGCTCGGTCAAGCGCCAGCCGAGTTCGATCGCGAGCCAAGTCTTGCCGACTCCGCCGGGTCCGACGATCGTGACGGCGCGATGTTCGGCGAAATGCGACTCAAGTTCGGAGAGCTCTGCTCTCCGGCCGACGCCGGTCCCTGAAGGGTGCGGCAGGCTGATCGAAGGGGGGGTCAATTGCGGCGACGGCGCGGGAGCCGCAACCGGTTCGACCTCCAGCGTAAATTGATAACCCTGGTTGTTGATCGTCGCGATGCAATTGCCGCCGATCGCGTTGCGCAGAACCGCCACTTGAGTGGACACGGTGCTGTCAGACGCAGCACTGCTCTGCCAAACGGATTGCAGGATCTCGCTCTTGCCCGCGACGCGACCGGCGCGTTCGACCAGGAAAACAAGCAGATCGAAGGGCCGTTGTCCTAAACTGACTTCATTATCGCCATTGAAGAACTGACGCCGCTCCGGGTATAAGCCAAAGACACGGGTGCCGTCGGTAAAGCGCCAACCACGCGACTTGCTCCCGGTTCCTATGGTCATCGCACCTCCCCGGCCGTGCGTTACTCGTCCCGGGCAAAATAACGCCGTGACTTTTCCATTACCAAGCCAAAATTGCTCGCTTCGGCTGCGCAGCATACATAGCCGCGCATCGTGGCGCGGACGCCGCACGCACCCGTCCTCGCCGGATCTAGGGACGAGAATATATATTTTTCAAGGAATTCGGAAAATTTTCGGAATGGCGAATATAGGGCGCGACGGCGCGGTCCGTCTCGGGTTGGGGGCATTGAGTTTATTGTCAAGATTTTCCCCAAAGGGTTGCGTTGTCAGGCGGAGTTCCGCTGGGGCAACGCCCAATTTTCCATCGTGGAGACCGCGATGACGAATTTGGCTGAAGACGCTTATCGGCCCGAAACCGTCAGCGCCGGTGCGGCGCGCCTGATCATCCTGTCAGGCTGCTCTGGCGGCGGAAAATCGGCGCTCTTGGTCGAACTCGGCCGGCGCGGCTTCGCGACTTATGAAGAGGCGGGGCGCCAGTCGTGAAGGAGCAGCAGCTCATCGGCGGAACCGCGCTACACTGGGCCGATGCCAGCGCGTTCGTCGAGCTAACGATCTCACGCTCGATCTACAATATGGTGATGGCGGCGCGGCTCGGGCGGACAGTGTTCTTCGGTCGCGGAATCATCGACCAGATCAGCGGTCTGGAGCAGTTGGGACGGCCGGTGCCGCCGCATCTCGCGGCGGCGGCCCAACGGTTCCGGGCCAATGAAACGGTGTTTATGGTGCCGCCTTGGCAGCAGATCTACCGCACCGACTCGGAACGGCGGCATAGTTTCGCGGATGCTGAGGCCGCCTACGCGACTCTGTGGCTCACCTATTCGCGCTTGGGGTATAGGCCGGTCGTCGTGCCCAGGCGCGAACTCTGCGCCCGGGCCGATTTCGTCCTCAGCCGCTTGGGGCTCACTCCGGCGGCAGATTATCGGTCTTCCGAATGAAGGCCGCGACGTTGTCGTGCAGGGCTTTCAGCGACGCGTCATGGGCGTACACCATGTGACCCGAATCATAGAATTTGTATTCGATGTTGGCCTGGAGCTTGGCCGGGATCGGCAAGTGTTTCATTTCGTAGACGCCTTCGAAAAACGGCGTCGCCAGATCGAAATAGCCGGCATCGAGCTGAACCTTGAGGTTCGGGTTGTATTTCATCGCCGTGGCCAGATCGAGCATGACATTGGGTGCGCCGCCCGATTGCGGCTCCGATGCGCCCGGCGGCTGGTGCTTGAAGTCCCAGTGCCGCCACAAGTCGGCACCGGGCTTGAACGTCTTGTCGTCGCCGAACTTCAGCTCCTTGCGGGCGTAGTCGTTGTACGCGGACACATAAGCCGAGCTGATCGCCGCCGATTGCGGATCGTAATCAGCTTCCTTGCTCAACGGGTCGATCGTCGGGCCGGAGAAGCGGGTATCGAGTCGGCCGGTCGTCGTGCCGGTGTCGTCCTGCAGGGTTTTTTCGAATTCGCCGCCATTCACCCGCAGATCGGCCTTGTCGAGATAGGCTTCGGGCAGGCCCGTATATTGGTGCAGCTTGGCGATGATGCTTTTGCGTTCGGCAGGGTCGAGATCGGCCCCCTCGGCGAGCGCCAGCGCATAATCCTTGAGCGCAAAATGTTCGACCTCGTCGAGGAACGTCGGGAGATCCTGGGCGCCGCTCTCCGGCAGCTTGTGATGATACCAGGCGGTCGCGGCGTAGGTCGGCAGCGCCAGCACGTAAGGCTGGTCGACACCGGGATTGAACTCTGCCTCGTCGACGCTGTTGTCGAAGCTCAAGATCTGCGACAGCAGGACGACGCCGTTGAAATCGATCGACCGCCGGGTCTCAAGGAGATTGATCAGTACCGCCGAGCGGGTCGTACCGTAGCTTTCGCCGAACAGGTATTTCGGCGAATTCCAGCGCCCGTACTTGGTCAGAAATTCGCTGATGAATTCAGAGAAGGCCCAGGCATCCTGATCGACGCCGTAGAATGCCTTTTCCTTGTCCTTGCCGGCGACTCGCCCGAATCCCGTACCCGGCGCGTCGATGAAGACCAGGTCGCTGGTGTCCAGGAGGCTCGAATCGTTGTTGATGAACGGGTAAGGTGCGGCCGGGGCGTGGCTGTCATCCGGCGTGACCACACGCTTTGGGCCGAAGGCACCCATATGCAGCCACACGGTCGAGGAGCCGGGGCCGCCATTGAATATGAAGGTTACGGGCCGGTTCTGGCCGGGCTTCGCATGGGCGAAATAGGCGACGTAGGACATCGCCGCTTCGGCGGTGGGGTTTTTGGCCGCGTCTGAATCGCTGCGCTTTTCGGCCTCAGGATCCTGCGGTACGTCGTCCCAGTCCTTGGGATGGACGATCAGCGTCCCCGCCGCGGCTTGGTAATCGATCTTCCGCCCGCCGATTGTGGCGGAGCCTTCGCTCAAATGTTCCTCGGCGGTCAGCGGTTCGAACTTCGCATGCGGCGGGGTGTGCTCGGCGTCCTTGTCCTTGGGCGGATCTGCCGACCAGGCGGCTTGCGACAAGAGTACAGGCGCCGCGCAGGACAGGGCGGCGATCCAAAGACGAGCAAACTTCACGGCACACCCCCGAAATTGCAATTCAGCGATCGATTTTCGCGGCTTATGCCATGAATGGCGGTGGTCGGATCATTAAATGATGTTCACGTTGGCGGGTTGATCACTCCGGCGGCAGATTGTCGGTTTTCTGGATGAAGGCGGCCGCGTTGTCGTGCAAGGCCTTCAGCGATGAGTCGTGGGCGTAGACCATGTGGCCCGAATCATAGAATTTGAATTCTATATTCGCCTGAAGCTTCGCCGGAATCGGCAGGTGCTGCATCTCGTAGATGCCTTCAAAGAAGGGCGTCGCCAAGTCGAAATAACCGGCGTTGAGCTGCACTTTCAGGTTAGGATTATACTTCATCGCGGTCGCCAGATCGGGCAGGACGTTGGGCGCCTGCGACAGCGCACGGTTGGCGCCCGGCGGCTGGTGTTGGAAATCCCAGACTCGGATATTGCCGGCCGACGGCTTGAAGATCCTGCCTTCGCCGAATTTGAGCTCCTTTCGGGCATAGTCGTTGAACGCGGAGACGTAGGCGGAGCTGATCGCCGCCGATTGCGGGTCGTAGTCGGCCGACTTGCTCAGCGGATCGAGAGTCGGGCCGGAAAACCGCGTGTCCAGCCGTCCCGTCGTCGTGTCGCTGTCATCCTGCAGCGTCTTGCGGAACTCGCCGCCGTTGATGCGCAGATCGGCCTTGTCGATGTAGGCCTCGGGCAGGCCAGTATATTGATGCAGCTTGGCAATGATCGCCTTGCGCTGCGCTACATCAAGTTTGGCGCCGGCCGAAAGCGCCAGCGCGTAATCGTTGGTCGCGAAATGCTCCACCTCGTCGAGAAAGGAAGGCAGATCCTTCGCGGCGCCGTCCGGCAGCTTGTGATGATACCAGGCCGTCGCCGCATAGGTCGGCAGCGCCAGTATGTAGGGCTGGTCGATGCCGGGATTGAATTCCACGCGATCGACGCTGTTGTCATAGCTGAGGATCTGCGACAGCAGCATCACGCCATTGAAATCGATCGAGCGTTCCGTCTCGAGCAGATTGATCAGCGCGGCCGACCGAGTCGTGCCGTAGCTTTCGCCGAATAGATATTTCGGCGAATTCCAGCGGCCATATTTGCTGAGGAATCCGCTGATGAATTCGGCGAAGGCAAAGGCATCGGCATCGACGCCGTAAAATGCCTTCTCCTTGTCCTTGCCGGCGATCCGGCCGAAGCCGGTGCCTGGTGCGTCGACGAATACCAGGTCGCTGGCGTCGAGCAGGCTGGACTCGTTGTTGACCAAGGCGTATGGCGCGGCCGGGGCGTGGCTGTCGTCCGGCGTCACCACGCGTTTCGGACCGAAGGCGCCCATATGCAGCCACACGGTCGATGAACCGGGTCCGCCATTGTAGATGAAGGTCACCGGCCGCGCTTGACCCGGCTTGCCATGCGCGAAGTAGGCGACATAGGACATCGCCGCCTCGGCGGTCGGGTTCTTGGCCGCCTCCGAGTCGCCGTGCTTCTCGGCCTCGGGATCCTGCGGCACGTCATCCCAGCCCTTGGGATGCACGATCAAGGTTCCGGCGGCCGCCTGGTAGTCGATCTTGCGACCGCCAATCGTGACCGAGCCGTCGCTGAGATGCTCCTCGGCGGTCAGCGGTTCGAACTTGGCCGGGAGAACGCCGTGCTCGGTTTCCTTGTCCTTGTTGGACGGATCGGCAGCCCAGACGGCCGGCGAGAGAAACACCGGCGCCGCGCAGGACAGGGCGGCGATCAACAATCGGCGGGCCATCATGGTGGGTCCTTCACAGATGATTGGGGAACGACCTAAGCATTCTCGATCGATCCTTATCGCGTCAGGACCGGCTCATGCAACCGACATAACAAGCTTGTTTAGCCGAGCCCTCGTCTAGGCGGCACCCCAGTCGATCGGTTCGATGGCAGCGAAGGGCACGTTCTGCGAATCCTTTGGCGACAGCAAGGCCGCCGCCGGGTCGATCGGCCAAGGGATGCCCAGCGCCGGATCGTCCCAGAGGATTCCGACCTCGTCAGCCGGGCTATAATACCGGCTGGTCTTGTAGATCACCTCGGTATCGGGCTCGAGGGTGCAGAACCCATGGGCGAAACCCTCAGGGATGTAGAGCTGGTTCCAGTCGCGCGCCGTCAGCTCGACACAGGCATGGCGGCCGAAATTCGGTGAATTTGGCCGCATGTCGAGAATGACGTCGAATACGGCGCCGCGATTCACGCGGACCAGCTTGGCCTGGGCCGTCGGCGGGCGCTGGAGATGCAGCCCGCGCACGACACCTTTGGGCTGCGACAAGGAGTAATTGTCCTGAACCCAAGCATCGGCAATACCCAAACTTGCCAGATGTCTAAGGCTGAAGGTTTCGGAAAAGAAACCCCTGGCATCATTAAAACGCTTCGGTGCAAACAGGACAACATCGGGAAAGCAGGACAAATCAAGCGATAGTGGAGCTCCGGCCGAAACGGTTTGCTCTGCGGCGGATCGAGCCATGGCTGAAGTATTAGTGCTCAAGATCGACTGCCTAGAAAATTGTTAAGGAAGCATTGCAAGTTACTCAACGATCCTACTCGCCGACCCCGATACGGGCAAGCGTGGTGACGTTGTCGGGCCGGTTGAGCTGCTGCGGTTAATCCGTTGATCCGAGAGTGGCCAGCACCCGCTCGAGGCCGGCACGCCAGGATGGCGGCGCCACGCCGTAGTCGCGGCCGATCTTGGCGCAATCGAGCACGGAATTGGCTGGGCGGCGCGCCGCCGTCGGGTACTCGGCCGTCGTGATCGGTGTCAGCACCGGCGCTTTGCCGGATCGCGCCGCCAGGCGATCGAAAATCGTGCCGGCGAAGCCGTACCAAGAGACCGGCTCATCGCCGGCGAAGTGATAGACACCCCAGCGTCCTTTGCCGGCGAGGATTGCCGCGCCGACCGAAGCGATGGCGGCAGCCAAGCTGTCGGCCGGCGTGGGGCAGCCGCGCTGGTCGTCGACGACGCGCAACGTGTCGTGGTCATGGCCCAACCGGATCATGGTCTTGACGAAATTCTGCCCCTCCGCCCCGAACACCCAGGCAGTGCGCAGGATGACGCGCCGGCAGCCGGAATCTGCGAGCGCCAGTTCGCCCGCAAGCTTGCTTTGTCCGTAGACGCCGAGCGGCGCGGTCGGGTCGGATTCGTCATAGGGGACGGTCTTGGTGCCGTCGAAGACGTAGTCGGTCGAGACATGGATCAGCGGGAGGTCGCGCGCGGCGCAGGCCGCACCCAATGTCGCCGGCCCGTCGCGATTCGTGCGGAACGCCGCTTCCGGTGCCGCTTCGGCGCGATCGACGGCGGTATAGGCGGCGGCGTTGACGACCAGCGTTGGCCTGATCTCTGCGAGCGCCTGATCGACCTGGCCGGGATCGGCGATGTCGCATTCCGTCCTCAGGCGCCCGACCGCTCGCGCGCCCTCTGGCCAGCGCGTGCGCAGCAATTCGCTGCCGAGTTGGCCGCCGGTGCCCAGAATGAGAACGCTCGCCATGGAGTATCCGTTTGCAAGGGTGATGATAGTCGGTCGGCGCCGCCCGGCGCGCGCCGTATTTCTATTCGTCGGGACTTGCGGCGACAAGGGTATCCGCCGCCGGCGCCGTGCGGCTCGGACCCGCGGCGGGAATGACGGCGCCGGTTGCTCCGTTCTTCCGCATCTGACATTAGTGCGACCAGGCTATTGACGGGCGGCAAGGCAGCGTGACTAGCGACGGAACGGCAGGATGACCGCTTCGGCACTTAAGGCCGGAGCAATCGACGTGGTCATCGTCAATTGGAATTCCGGCGGCGATCTCGCCCGCTGCATCGCCTCGATCGCGCGCAGCAGCGACGCGCGCCTCGTGGCGCGACTCATCGTCGTCGACAATGGATCGCATGACGACAGCACCGCGGCGATTACCGAGGCCGTTACAGACCGAACGCTGATCGTCGACCGCGTCGGACGCAATCTTGGCTTCGCCGCCGCCGCCAATCGCGGTGCCGGGCAGGGCGGTGCCCCCTATATCCTGTTTCTCAATCCGGATACGGAGCTGCATGACGGCGCTCTGGCGGCGGCTCTCGGGTCGTTCCGTCCGGAAATCGGCGTCGTCGGCCTGCGTCAACTCGATGCGGGCGGGCGGGTGCGGCGCAGTTGCTCGCGCTTTCCGACGCCGCTGGCCTTCTGGGTGCGGGCGCTTGGCCTCGATCGGCTGCCGGCGCTGGCGACCTATGCCCCCTTCATGCAGGATTGGCGACACGATGAAAGCCGGCCGGTCGACCAGTTGATGGGTGCTTTCATGCTGATGCCGCGCGAATTGTTCACGGCATTGGGCGGTTTCGACGAGCGGTTCTTTCTCTATTACGAGGATGTCGATCTGTCTTTGCGGGCAGCCCGGCATGGGTGCCGAAGCTGGTTCGAGGTACGCGGCACGATCACTCATCGCGGCGGCGGCAGTTCCCGTCTCGTGCCGGCGCGCCGGCTCAGCCTGTCGCTGGCCAGCCGGCTCGCCTATGCCCGCAAGCACTTCACGCCGATGGGCTTCCTTTCGGTCGCCGCGTGCACATTGCTGGTCGAGCCCTGGGCGCGGCTGGTCTTCGCGGCGCTTCGGCACGGGCCGATCGCGGCCGGTCGCGTCATTGCAGGCTATGCTCTGCTGTTGCGCCCCGGGTCGGCGCGGCCTTGAGCGAACCATTGGCCGAGCGCCGTCTCAACGTCCTGGCCTTGCCGCGCTATGGCCGCACCGCGCCGAGTTCGCGCTACCGCATCCTGCAATTCGTGCCGGCACTGGCGGCGCAAGGCATCGATATCGAGGTCAGCCCGCTGCTCGGCGATTGGTACATGGCGGGGTTGCTGGCACAGCGCCACCCGCCGCTGCTGCCGCTGGTCGGCGCCTATCTGCGCCGAATCCGACTTTTGCTGCGCCGGCGCCGACCCGACCTGATCTGGATCGAGAAGGAACTGCTGCCCTGGCTGCCCTGGCTGTTCGAACGGGCGCTGCTCGGCGTGCGGGCTCCGGTGTTGCTCGATCTCGACGACAGCCAGTTCCACCGCTACGACCAGAGCGGATCGGCCGTCGTCCGGGCGCTGCTTGGCGACAAGATCGACCGCGGCATGGCGGCGGCGCGCATCGTCACCTGCGGCAGCCCCTATATCGCGGAGCGCGCCTGCCGGTCCGGCGCCGCGCGTGTGGTCGATCTTCCGACCGCGATCGACCTCGCCCGCTACCCGCCTGCGCCGGGTGCGGGTGACGGTGCGGCGGATGGGCAGGCCCGGTCCAAGGCGTTCGTCATCGGCTGGATCGGCACGCCCGGCAATACGCACTATCTGTCGGCGATCGAAGAACCGCTGCGCCGTCTCGCCTCAGAAATCCCGTTGCGCATCCTCGTCATCGGCGGCCGTCCGGGCATTCTCTCGGGCCTGCCGGTGGAGTATCGCGCCTGGAGCGAGGCGGGCGAGATCGTGGACCTTCAAGGCATCGATGTGGGCGTCATGCCGCTGCCCGATCGTCCCTGGGAGCGCGGCAAATGCGGCCTCAAGCTGTTGCAATACATGGCGTCGTCCAAGCCGACTATTGCCTCGCCGGTGGGTGTCAATACCGTGCTCGTGGAATCGGGGGTCACCGGCTTCCTCGCCGATGGTACCGAGGATTGGCTTTCGTCGCTGCGCCGGCTGTACGCCGATCCGCCGCTGCGCCGGGCGATGGGCGCGGCGGGGCGGCGGCGGATCGAACAATCCTATAGTCTGGCCGTGACCGCGCCGCGAATGGCGGCGCTGATGCGCGAGGCGGCGGGAGGACGGACATGACCAGCGGCACGACACGGACCACGGCGGAATGGCAGGCGCTCGACGCCGCGCATTACCTGCATCCCTTCACCGACCACAAGGCGCTGAAGGCGGCCGGCAGCCGGATCATCACACGCGGCATGGGCGTCCATGTCTGGGATTCCGACGGGCGCCGGCTGCTCGACGGAATGGCGGGCCTGTGGTGCGTCAATGTCGGCTATGGCCGCCGGGAATTGGCGGAAGCCGCAGCGCACCAACTCGAAACCCTGGCCTTCTACAACAGCTTCTTCAAGACGGCGACGCCGCCTGCCATCGCGTTGGCGGACCGGCTCTCGGGCTTGGCCGGGCCGGGCTTTCCGCAGGTCTTCTTCGCGAATTCTGGCTCTGAGGCGATCGAGACGGCGATCCGCCTGGTGCGGCATTTCTGGACACTCAACGGCCAGCCGAAAAAGCAGATGATCATCAGCCGGACTTACGCCTATCACGGCTCGACCATCGCCGCGGCGGCGGCCGGCGGGAGCGACGACATGCACGCTCAAGCGGCATCGCTGCCGGGCTTCAGCCATGTCATACCACCCTATTGGTACGCGCTCGGCGGCGCCATGGCACCGGAGGAGTTCGGCCGTTTCGCCGCGGCGGCGCTGGAGCAGCGCATCCTCGAACTGGGGCCCGACACGATCGCGGCCTTCTTCGGCGAGCCGATCCAGGGCTCGGGCGGCGTGATCATCCCGCCTGCGAGCTATTGGCCGGAGGTCGAACGCATCTGCCGCCGGTACGACATCCTGCTTGTTGCCGACGAGGTGATTTGCGGCTTCGGGCGGACCGGGCATTGGTTTGGTGCCCACCATTTCGGCTTCCGTCCCGATCTGATGACGGCGGCCAAGGGCCTGACCTCGGGCTATCTGCCGCTCTCAGCGGTGCTCGTCGGTGCGCGAATCGCCGATACGCTGATCGCCGACGGCGGTGAATTCTATCATGGCTTTACCTATTCCGGGCACCCGGCTTCCTGCGCCGTGGCGCTGGCCAATCTCGCGATCATCGAACGCGAAGGGCTGCTTTCCCATAGCGCCGTGCAAGGGGCGAAGTTGCTACAGCGCCTGCACGACGAACTCGCCGACCATCCGCTGGTCGGCGAAATCCGCGGCACCGGGTTGATCGGCGCGATCGAGCTGGTTGCCGACAAGCAGCGGCGCCGGACCTTCCCGAGTGAGCGCAAGGTCGGGCTGATGTGCCGCGACCATTGCTTTGCATCCGGCCTGGTCATGCGTGCGGTGCGCGACACCATGGTCTTCGCGCCGCCGCTGATCATCAGCGACGAGGACATCGAGGAATTCGTCGCTCTGGCCGGGCGTGCGATCGAGCTGACCTGGGCTGACCTTGCCGCGTAGACGAGCCTGGAGTCAGAAATCCGTCGAGACTTCGAGCCCAACCGTCAGCGGCCGCACCGTATAGCCTTCATTGGTCGAGAGCAGCGATGGCCGCTGCGTGGTTTTGTTCTGGTCGAAAAGGTTCTTGGCGAAGAGCGAGACGACGAGGTTGCCGCGCTCGATGCCGATCGAGGCATTGACGACGTCGTAAACCGGATTCTGGTGGTTCGGATCGTCGACCATGAAGGCACCGTGCTGCGCACCCGTCCACACCCATTCCGCGCGGGCGAATCCGTCGAGTTCGGGGGTCAGGTTGCGCAGATAGTCGGCGCCGAAAGTGGCGCTCCAATCCGGCGTGTCGAGCAGCTTGTCGCCGACCGCGGCGCCGGAGCCGATTTCCGCCTTGGTGATGTCGGAACGGTTGGCGCTGGCCGTGGCCGAGAGGGTGAACTCCGGCGTGACCCGGCCGCGGAGCTCGGCCTCGCTGCCGTAGACGATGGCGTTGCCGATATTGGCGTTGAAATCGAAGCCGCAGGTCGGCAGGTCGATATGCTGCTGGACGTTCTTCCAGTCGACGTAATAGCCGGCGATGCTGCCGACGATGCGGCCGTCGAGCAGCCGCGTCTTGCTGCCGAGTTCGTAGCTCCACAGCGAATCGGGGCCGTAGGTCAGCGGCGTGCCGGTGATGCCCAGATTCTGGTAGTCGGTGATGCATTCGAAGATCGGCGTCGGCGTGTTCGGCCCGCCAAGCCGAAACCCCTTGCTGGCATTGGCGTAGATTGAAGTGTCGGGGGTCAGGTCCAGGACCGCGGCGAATTTCGGGGTCAGCGCGTAGCTGTGACTGTCGTCGCCGAACTGCAGCGGGGCGTCGGCGTTGAAGAGCGCCGCTCCCGTGCCGCCGACTGACGAACGGGCGAACGAGTAGCGCGCACCGGCGGTCAATGTCAGATCATCCAGCGGATGGTATGAGGCCTCGCCGAAGGCGGCGTATTGGCGCTCGTCATAGCGCACCGTCTGGGAATAGACGAGATCGCCCAAAAGCGGCCCGTTGATATTCGCGGTCTGGCTCAGAATGGAATTGGGACTCTGGCCGTAGAGCTGCTGAATCGTCGTGCTCAGCCCGAGGATATATTCCTGGTCGGACAGATGCAGATGCTGGTCGCTGAGATAGAGTCCGGCGATCCAAGTAAAAGGCTGGCCGCTCTCCTTTTCCGATTTCGAGCTGATACGGAACTCCTGGCTGTAGGTATTGATCTCCGGTGTGATGTAGGCCGGTGAGGGCAAGCGTGAGATCGGTGTCGGATCGACATTGGGAAATTGGTTCGACAGGGTCTGCAACGTCTCGGCGAGCAGGACGCTGTTGTAGAAGGTGCCGTCCTGCTGGCGCGGGAATTCCCGCCAGAAATAACTGCTGACCGACGTCAGATCACCCCAGCCCAGATCATAGTCCGCGGTGATGCTGGGCAGGAACAGCGTGTCGCGGCCGCGCTCCGGCACCAGCTTGTCTTCCGACAAGGGCGGCAGATTGACGTTCGGCACGAAGGGGTTGGCGTTGAACAGCGTCGGCGGCAGGACGTAGACCGCGGTGTCGTCGCTGCGCAAGCGCTGGAAGAACAGCGAGGCCGTGACGGTCAGCCCGTCCGTCGGCAGCGCCTTGAGGGCGGCCTTGAACGCGAAGGTACGCTCGTCATTGACGCCCTGGTCGGTCAAGACGCCGGTCGTGGTGAAATGATCGATGTAGCCACTGTCGTCGACCACATCGGCGCCGAGCCTGAGTGCCGCCTTGCCGTCGATCAGTGGAATGTTAACCACACCGTTCTCTTCGTAATTGATGCCGCCATGTTCGGTACCGGACAGTAGCGACAGCACGGTGCCGCCGAAATTGTCGAGATCAGGCTGGTTGGTGATGAACCGGATCGTGCCGCCGGTCGAGCTGGCGCCGTAGAGCGTGCCTTGCGGTCCGCGCAACACCTCGACCCGGTCGATATCGAAGAATTTGGGTTCGGCCGCGCCAGTATTGATCAGGTTCCTGGTGGTGATCGGCGCATCGTCGAGATAAAGCCCGACCGTCGGCTCGTCGGCATTGGAGCTGACGCCGCGCAGTTCCAGCTTGTTGAGCCCGCTGCCGCCGGTATTGGCGAACGCCAGGCCCGGCACGGCGCGCGATAGATCCGTGTAATCGGTGATGTGCTCTTCCTTGAGTTCTTCTCCGCCGATGGTCGAGATGCTGAGCGGCACCTCCTTGATGTCCTGCGCACGCTTTTGCGCCGTGACGGTGATGCTCTCGGTGCCGGGTGGGGCAGGCGGGACGGGCGGAGCGTCATCGGCGTGGGAATTTCCTGCCCATCCGAGCCCGGCGCTGCCCATCAGAAGCGCGACGCGAAGAGCACGGAATGCGCCAACGCCGGGGAGGATTGTCATGCAAGGTCCCTTCGCCATCGAGAAATGCTACTGAAACGGGCCGCGGCCCCCGCTGGAGATCCCACCAAACGGGCGAGAGCGTTGTAAAGCAAAATTCATTCCGATCGACTGGGAGCGGCTCAGCGTACCCGGGGCGGTTGCGGCAGCGCCGATCCTCAGGTCCGGAAGTAGTGCCACATTGAGACACCTTGTCGCAGCGCCCGGGCGCTCTAATTCATATGGCAAGAGCGTTAATGCCGTGAGGGTTGGGCTAACGCTCGGAGGCGATGACAAAACAATGAGCATGCGTACCCCCGAGGCGGCGGATCAGGCGGCACGCGAGCTGGTTGATCGATTGGGCCGCGGCGGTGCCGAGGTCTTTCTGCGCGAACGGATCGAACGCCTGGCCGGTGCCGGCGATTGGAGCAGCCACGACGCGGCTTGGCGTGTCCTCTCGGCGCTCGAACGGGCAATGCGCGAGTCCGGTGGCTGAAGCGCAAGTCGCTCGAGCTTCGGCGTTGCGAACAGAGAGTGAACGGTGTAGGGTCGAGCATCGGTCGGATCTGCGGCCGGGCAATTGCGGAGGACCCCTTGGCCGCGTCTCAGCTTCTGACCATGGCCGCGCTGGCGTATAACAACGCCTGGGCCAATCATCGGCTGCTGTCGGCCTGCGCCGGGCTCACGCAGGCCGAGTTCGAGGCGCCGCGGGTCGGGTTCTTCCCATCGATCCAGGCGACCTTGAACCATGTTCTGGTCGTCGACTGGTTCTATGTCGATGCGCTCGAAGGCGGGACATTGGGGCCGGCGGCCTTCGCCAATCGCGTGCCGTGCCCGACGGTGCCGGAACTGCATGCGGCCCAGGCGGCTGTCGACCGTCGGCTGATCGGATTTTGCGAGGCGCTGGACGAAGACGGTCCCGATCGCATCATCCGCGTACATCGCGGCACACGGATCCAGGAGGAGCGCGCCGACCGGCTGCTGCTGCATCTGTTCCAGCATCAGATCCATCATCGCGGCCAGGCGCATGCGATGCTGAGCGCAACCCCTGTGCCGCCGCCGCAGCTCGACGAATTCTTCTCGATTGGCGAAGCGCCGTTGCGCGCCGCCGAGTTCGCCGAACTCGGCTGGACCGAAGCCGCCGTATGGCGGGAGCGGCCATGCGCCCCGCCGCATTCCTGACCTTGAACATCATTGGCCTGCTGGTCATCGGCGGGCTGTTGGAGGCGCCGCGGTTGGCGGCTGCGACATTGATCGTCATCGGTTTCGCCCTGCCGCTCGGACTCGCCTATGAGGTCTGGCGCGCCCGGCTCGATCCGGCCGTAGCCATCGCAGGCGCCTGGTGGTCGGCGCCTTTCGTCGTGCTGCTGACCTGCTACCTGATCGATGGCGGGTTCCTGGCGACACTCGGCAGCGGGCTCGTCAGTTCGGGGCTGTGCCATCTCCTGCGCCGGACACTGGCGCCGCGGGACGAGTCGGCTGAAGGCCAGCCGATGGATACTCCCCCGCTCGTCAGCGCTTCTGGGCCGCCCGCAATAGCTGAATGACCCGTGAATTGTGGCTCTCCTGGGCCCAGGCGAGAGCGTCGCGGCCGGAGTAGTCGGAGCGGTCGGCTTGGGCGCCGGCGGCGAGCAGATGAGTGACGGCGTCGACCTGCCCGGCGCGAGCGGCGGCCATCAGTGGCGTTATGCCGTCCTTCGTCGCCAGCTCCAGCCGCGCACCGGATTTGACCAGAAGGTCGATGACGTCGCCGTCGCCGCCTTCGGCCGCCCAAATCAGCGCGGTCTTGCCCAGGAGATCGGCCCGGTTGATCTGAGCGCCGGCATCGAGCAGCAGCTTGACCATCGCAGCGTGGCCGTGCTCCGCCGCCCGCATCAGCGGCGTATGGCCCTGATCATTGGTAATGTCGGGCTTATCCGTGTCGCGCAAAGTCGCGCGAGCGGCAGCAAGGTCGCCGATCTCGGCCTCGTGCACCAGATCCGGGTCGTCGGTCGCGTGGTAGGAGGAGGACGCCACGGCCTCCGTGCCGGGGAGCGCGAGGGCGGCAATCAGAATCGATAGAAGCGCGGCAAGGGAAAGCTTGGCAGTCATCGGAACTCTCGAACGCGGCGCAGTCAAGGATCGGCGGTATATTCGAATTTGACGCGGCTTTGTAAATCCTGAATCGCTTGCCGCCGGAACACTGTGCCGTCATTCTCCCGGCCGATCGGACGAGAGACCCACGGGGCCAACGGATTCATCTCACGAGGAGTGCACTTCATGATCGTCTACGGTTCCAGCCTGTCGCCTTTCGTGCGCAAGGTGCTGGTCGTCATCGCCGAAAAGGGCCTGACCGCGACGCACAAGCCGGTGTTTCCGCAGGACGGCTCGCCCGAGTTCCGGGCGTGCAGCCCGCTCGGCAAGATTCCGGGCTTCCAGGATGGCGATTTCAAGATCGCGGACAGCACCGCCATCGTTCATTATCTGGAACGCAAATACCCCGTGCCGGCGCTGTTCCCGGCCGGCGCGGAAGATTTCGCCCGTGCGGTGTGGTGGGACGAATTCGCCGATACATCGCTGGTGGCATCGGCCGGCAAGGTCTTCTTCAATCTTGTCGTGAAGAAGCTGATGGGCGCTGGCGATCCCGACATGGCCGCCGTCGACGCCGCGCTGACCAAGGAGCTGCCGCCGCTCTTCACCTATCTGGAAAGCCAGATCCACGGGCCGTATCTGATCGGCGACGGCTTCAGCATTGCCGATATTTCGGTCGCTTCGCCCTTCGTCAATCTGAAGGTTGCCGGCCACCCGCTCGACGCGGCGAAATGGCCGAAGCTGGACGCCTATGTACAGCCGATTCTGGCGCGGCCGTCCTTCGTCAACGCCAAGGATTGATGCGGCAATGCCGGGCAGGGAAGCGGCCGTGATCCGGCGGCGCGGCCCGCCGCTCTGCCTGGCGGCGCTCCTCGGTGCGACCGCGCTCGCCGCGTGCCGGACGGTGGACGCCACTGCCGACGCCGTCGGCAACACGGCGGAGCACGCATTCGACATGCCGTCCGAGGCGGACAAGGGCTATCAAGCGCTCGCGTCGGGCAACAACCCGGCGGCGATCAAGTGGTTCAGCCTGGCGCTCAAGGACGATCCCAACAATGCCTATCTCAAACTCGATCTGGCCGCCGCCGAAACCCGTCTCGGCCGCTTCGACGAAGCGCGCGCTCTCTATCAGCAGGTGATCGATACGGCCAAGGACGTCGTGCCGGAGAAGGTCGCCGACCCGAAGCTGCAGGGGAAGTCGCTGGCCGAGATCGCGGCTGCCGATGTGGCGAAATTGCCGCCGGCGGGATCGACGCCGGCCGTGCCGCCGACGCCTGCAGGACCAACGCCATCGGCGGCGGCGCCGGTGGCATCGACACCCGCCACGCCGGCATCGACGCCGCCGAAATAGGGCGGGTGTTGCGCGCTCCATGCTGGTTGAGCGGATAGCGGATCCGAACGGCCTTGCCATTTCTCATGACCGACCCGCCTACCGCCGGCCAATCCTGGCGCTCCGTCAAGCGCGACGACGTGTTCCGCCAACCCGACTCCGATTTCGGCGCCGAACAACCCACCTTCACCCCAAATTCCTGAGCGCCACCTTCTCCCCCACATCCGGCGGCTCGAACCCGAAGATCCTTCCGTAGAAGCTCAGCTCCAGATCCAGCACCCTTCGGATCGTCTCAGCCATCCGGAATCCGTGACCTTCGCCGGCAAAGGCGTAATAAGCGACCGGCAATTGCCGCTCCGCCATCGCCTCGACCATCGTCTCGGCCTGGTTCGGCGGCACCACCTTGTCGTCGAGGCCCTGGAAGAAGATCACCGGGCATTCGATGCCGCCGACATTGGCGAGCGGTGAGCGTTCCCGGTAGACGTCTTCGGCAGCCGGCAGCGGGCCGATCAGCGTGTCGAGGTAGCGCGCCTCGAATTTATGCGTGTCGCGCGCCAGCAGCTTCAAATCGGCCACGCCGAAATGGCTGGCGCCGGCCTTGAACACCGTCGAGGCGGCCAAGGCGGCCAAGGTCGTATAGCCCCCGGCGCTGCCGCCGCGGATCGCGATGCGCGCCGGATCGGCGAGGCCTTCAGCCGCGACATAGCGGGCGGCGGCGATGCAGTCCTCGACATCGACGATGCCCCAGCGCCCGTTGAGACGCTGCCGATAGGGGCGGCCGAAGCCGGTCGAGCCGCCGTAATTGACATCGAGCACGGCAAAGCCCCGCGTTGTCCACCACTGCACGCCCAGCGAAAAACTGTTGGTGCTCATCGCCGTAGGCCCGCCATGGCTGATCACGATGAGCGGCGGGCGCTCGCCTTCGGGGCCGATATAGCGGGCATTGCGCGGCGCATAGAAGAAGGCGTGGCCGATGCCGCCTTCCTCGGTCGGGAAGCGGATCGCCTCGCCGATCGAGACATCGTCAGAGCCCAGCACGGGCGGGCCGGACACGGTCACCGTCTCGCCGAGGCCACCGGCGACGGCGCCCAGGCGAATGATCGAGGGCGGCGCCTCCGGCGGGGTCGAGATATAGGCGATACCGCCGCCGGACGGCACCGGGCTCTCCTGGACCGGGCCGATCGCCAAGCGGAGCACGCTGCCTTGAGCGATCAACGCGGCATGCCGCATGCCGTCCTCCACCAAGCTGCAGATGATTTTGGCGTCGTCGAGGAAGGCGAAATAACGCTGTCCGAACACCCAGGCCGGCCCGCCGATCTCCGCGTCGATCGGGGCAAGGGCCACGACCGCGCCATCGCGCCAGGCATAAAGATTCCACCAACCCGTCCGGTCGGAGCTGAAATGCAGAGTGCCGTCCGGCGCAAAACCCGGCTGGACGATTGATTCGGGGGCGCCGTCGCCGGCGATCGTCACCGGCGGCGTCGGCCGGCCCGTCTGGTCCAGCGCGGCCAGCCGCAGCCGCGTTCGATCCCACGGCATGTTCGGATGGTCCCACTCGGTCCAGGCCAGCTGGCTTCCATCCGGCGACAGGCGCGGCGCCGCCAGGAAATCCGGCCCGCGCACGAGCACGGTTCCGGCCGTCCAGCTTGCTTCAGCCGAATCGAGGTTGAGGGCGACGATGGTAGCTTCGGGCTCGGTCGCTTTTCGGCCGCGATGGTCCTCCCGGATCGCCAGTACGCGGCGGCGCTTCAGGTCGAAGGTGAAATCGGCGTAGCGGCAGCCGGGCACGGCGGCAATCTGTCGCGCGGCGGCGCCATTCGGCGTGATCAGCCAAACCGAGCCGTCGGCCTTCTCGCTATAGACGATCCAGCCGGCCGAGACTGCATAGGCGCCCCCACCATATTCATGCACTCTCGTGCCGATATTGATCGGCATCGGCGTCAGCTCGGTCTTGCCCTCGGATTCTACCCAGCGCATAAGAACGGAGCGTCCAGCCTCGCTCGGCCGCGCCTCAAGCCAGTAGAGCGCGGCACCATCGGCCGTCAGATGGCTCAAGCCCACGGTCTTCCCGGTCATGAGTTCGGGCGTGACGGGCGAGGTCCAGCTGCCATAAGGGGCGGTCTCGCGAGCAATCATGGTGTCGTCCCGACGGCTGACAAGGCGAAAGGTGCAGGGTTCGCGGCCCGGCCGGGATTTGTCAATATGGCTGTCATACCGCTTTCCGCGGCGTTCACCGCCGAATTGCGGCAATCGCCGACTTGAGCGATCGCAACGGGCGCTCTACCTTCATTCAGCGCAATCGCCATCCGCAGCGCAGCGCTGCCTGGGAGCCGTCATGAGCCCCGATCCTGGTCCGGATCCTTCCCGCTTCGGCCGGCGGCTGCTGATCCTCTGTGCGGTCGCGGCTTTGGGGCTGTTTGTCCTGTTGTCGGCGCTTCCAGTACCCGGCTGGGACAGCTATGAAACGGCTTACGCCGCCCGGTACGGGCTGCTTCTGGTCTTCTTCGCGCTGAGCCTCGCGGCGGCGCGCAAGCGGCTTGCCGTCATCGCGGTCGAGCTCGGGGTCTGGTTCACGGCGATGCTCGTCCTGGTCGTCGGCTATGGTTATCGATTCGAATTGCAGGATCTTGCGGTGCGCGCGCGGGCGGAACTCTTGCCGGCGCGCGCCAGCGAAACCGCGCCCGGCGTCGTCACGTTCAGGCGCGGCTATGATGGGCAGTTCTGGGTCGATGCGCGGGTCGACGGCACGAATGTGCGCTTCCTGGTCGATACCGGCGCCAGCGACGTCGTGCTCAGCCGCGAAGATGCCTCGCGGATCGGCTATGCCGCCGATCGACTCGTCTATACGCGGGAGGCCCAGACGGCCAACGGCAAGGTTCGCGAGGCGCCGGTCGTGGTCAACGAGCTCCAGATCGGCTCGATCCGGCTGCAGCATGTGCCGGCTTCGGTCAATGCCGGGCTGGCGCGCGAATCGCTGCTGGGGATGCGCGTGCTCGATCGCTTGAGCAGCGTCGAGATCCGCAAAGACACGCTGACCTTGCGTGAGTAGGCTGAACGATCCTGCCCGCGGCCTGAACAGAGGAAACATGCCCCAAGCCGTCGGCCGCGCCGCCAAGCTTATGTCCGTGATCCGCGTCTCCAGCGGCAATTTCCTGGAGATGTATGATTTCTTCGTCTTCGTCTATTACGCTACGGCGATCGGCAACGCCTTCTTTCCCGGCGGCGATGCCGTCGGGCGGCTATTGAAGACGTTCGCCCTGTTCGGCGTCGGCTCTTTCATGCGGCCGATCGGTGCGATCGTGCTAGGCGCCTATATCGATCACTACGGGCGGCGACGCGGGCTGATCCTGACGCTTGGGATCATGTCCGTCGGCACCGCCTCGCTCGCTTTCGTGCCGGGATATGCGACGCTGGGCTTCCTCGCACCGCTGCTCATCATCATCGGCCGGTTGCTTCAGGGGTTCTCGGCCGGAGTCGAGCTCGGCGGCGTCTCAGTCTATCTCTCGGAAATCGCAACGCCGGGACACAAGGGCTTCTATGTCAGCTGGCAATCCGGCAGCCAGCAGGCCGCGGTGATATTCCTCGCCGTGCTGGGCGTCGCGCTCGCCAAGATCGTTCCGGCGCCCGCGATGGCGGATTGGGGCTGGCGTATCCCCTTCATCATCGGCTGCCTGATCGTGCCGCTCATCTTCGTGCTCCGCGCTTCGCTCAAGGAGACCGAGGAGTTCGCCGCGCGGGCGCGACATCCAAGCATCGGCCGGATTTTCGAGACCTTGGTCCGGAACTGGGCGATCGTTCTGATCGGCATGTTGCTGGTGCTGATGACGACGGTCTCCTTCTACTTGATTACCGCCTATACGCCGACCTTCGGGGGCGAGGTGCTGCAACTCGGCGGCAATGACAGCCTGATCGTCACGGGGTGCGTCGGCCTCTCGAATCTGTTCTGGTTGCCGGTCATGGGCGCCCTATCGGACCGGGTCGGCCGCCGGCCCTTGCTCATTCTGTTCTCAGGCCTCGCGATCCTGACCGCGTATCCGGCGCTGCTCTGGTTGGTGGCAGCGCCGAGCTTCAGCCATTTGCTGCTGGTCGAGCTGTGGCTTTCGTTCCTCTACGGCAGCTACAATGGTGCGATGATCGTGTATCTGACCGAGATCATGCCCGCCGAGGTGCGTACCGCCGGGTTCTCGATCGCCTACAGCCTGGCGACGACATTGGGCACCTTCACGCCCTTCGTCAGCCAATGGCTGATCGATGAAACCGGCGACAAGGCGATCCCGGCCGCCTGGTTGTCCTTTGCGGCAGCGCTCAGCCTCATTGCGGCGCTGCGGGTGCGCATGCAGCGGGCGGCGCCATGATCGGGGATACCGAGCCGCTGAGCCAGATCCGCGCCGCGGTCCAGGCGCTGTGCGCAGGATTTCCCGGCGAATATTGGCGCCGTGCCGATCGCGAACGGGTTTACCCGGCGGAATTCGTGGCGGCATTGACCCGGGCCGGATTTCTTGCGGCGCTGATCCCGGAAGAGTATGGCGGCAGCGGTCTCGGGCTCGGCGCGGCAGCGGCGATCCTCGAAGAAATCCAGAAGAGCGGCGGCAATGGCGGCGCCTGCCATGCACAGATGTATACGATGGGCACGCTGCTGCGCCACGGCAGCGGAGCGCAGAAGCGGCGCTACCTGCCGGAGATCGCCGCCGGCGGGTTGCGGCTGCAGGCTTTCGGCGTGACCGAGCCCGATGCCGGCACCGACACGGCGTCGATCCGCACCACGGCCGAACGGCGCGGCGATGGCTATGTCGTCAACGGCCAGAAGATCTGGACCTCGCGCGCCGAGCATTCCGATCTGCTGCTGCTGCTGGCGCGCACCGCCGCGCCGGTGCCCAAGCGGACCGACGGGCTATCGGTGTTTCTGATCGATTTGCGCGAAGCCCTTGGCCACGGGCTTACGATCCGCCCGATCCGCACGATGATCAACCACGCCACGACGGAACTGTTTTTCGACAATCTCGAAATTCCGGCCGACAGCCTCATTGGCGAAGCGGGCAGGGGCTTCCGCTACATTCTCGACGGCATGAATGCCGAGCGCATCCTGATTGCCGCGGAATGCGTCGGCGATGCCCGCTGGTTCATCGCCAGGGCCACCGCCTACGCCAAGGAGCGCAGCGTGTTCGGCCGACCCATCGGCCAGAACCAGGGGATCCAATTCCCGATCGCGCGCGCCTATGCCGCGACCGAAGCGGCCGCCCTCATGGTCGATCACGCCATTGCCCGTTACCAAACCGGTGCGGCAGCCGGCCGCGAGGCCAATCTCGCCAAGCTGCTGGCCGCCGACGCGTCGTGGCAGGCGGCCGATATGTGCCTCCAGACTCACGGCGGCTTCGGGTTCGCCGAGGATTACGACGTCGAGCGTAAATTCCGCGAGGCGCGGCTGTATCAGGTGGCGCCGATCTCGACCAATCTGATTCTGGCATATCTGGCCGAGCATGTGCTCGGGCTGCCGCGTTCCTATTGAGCGGGCGCGTCTTAACCAGCTTCGCGGACGCCGCCGCTCACGCATGAGCGCGGCGCAGGCGGGCGCGGTTGCGCCGCGGCCGGGCGAGGGTTAGGCTCCGCTCCCCGATCCCGTGCAGCAGGCTGTTCCGATGTCCTTCCTCGCCCAGCGCCTCGACCGCATCCAGCCGTCGCCGACGATCGCCGTCACCACGCTGGCGAATGAGCTGATCGCCGCGGGCCGCGACGTCATCGGCCTCGGCGCGGGCGAACCGGATTTTGACACGCCGCTGAATATCCAGGAAGCCGGCATCGCGGCGATCCGGCGGGGCGAAACGCGCTACACCGCGGTCGACGGGACACCGGCCCTCAAGCGAGCGATCGTCGGCAAATTCAAGCGCGAGAACGGGCTCGACTACACGGTCGACGAAGTCACGGTGGCGTCCGGCGGCAAGCAGGTCATCTTCAACGCCATGGCCGCAACGCTCGATGCCGGGGATGAAGTGATCATCCCTGCGCCCTACTGGGTGTCGTATCCGGACATCGTCAACCTTGCCGACGGCACGCCGGTTGCGGTGCCGTGCGGCCAGAATGCCGGGTTCAAGCTTGGGGCGGAGGCGCTGCAGGCGGCGATTACACCGAAGACCAAATGGCTGATCCTGAACTCGCCCTCCAACCCGACCGGTGCGGCTTACTCCGCGGACGAGCTGCGCGCCCTCGCGGAGGTATTGCTCGCGCACCCGCAGGTCTGGATCCTGACCGACGACATGTACGAGCACCTGCTCTATGACGGCCATGTATTCGCTACGATCGCGCAGGTCGAGCCGCGGCTGAAGCCGCGGACCTTGACCATGAACGGCGTGAGCAAGGCCTATTGCATGACCGGCTGGCGCATCGGCTATGCCGCCGGGCCGAAACCGCTGATCAAGGCGATGGCCAAGGTGCAGTCGCAATCGACGTCGAATCCGTGTTCGATTAGCCAGGCCGCCTCGGTCGAGGCGCTGAACGGGCCGCAGGATTTCATTCCCCGCCACAATGCCGAATTCAAGGCGCGCCGCGACATGGTCGTGGCGATGCTGAACCAGGCCAAGGGTATCCATTGTCTGGTGCCGGATGGCGCGTTCTATGTCTATCCGTCCTGCGCGGGCACGATCGGCCGCCGCACGCCGTCCGGCAAGCTGATCGAGACCGACGGCGATTTCGTCGGATATCTCCTGGAAGCGGAAGGGGTGGCGGTCGTGCAGGGCACGGCGTTCGGCCTGGCGCCGCATTTCCGCATCTCCTACGCGACCTCGGCCGAGAAGCTGCGCGACGCCTGCACGCGGATCCAGCGCGCCTGCGCTGCCCTCGAATAGGGGGAGCGGGTTGGCGGATCAGTTGATCCGCTGCGGCTTGACCAATTCACGGCCGTAGCGGATCGGTACCGCGAAAGTCACGCGCTCTGTGCCGCGGGTCCGCGAATAGGTGAACAGCCCGATGACCTTGCCCGCACCGTTGAACACCGGGCCGCCGCTATTGCCGGCGCCGGTCGCCAGCACGGTCAACTGGTAGACATCGCCCATCGAGCTGACGGTCGTGACGGCGCCTTGCTGCGGCTGCGCGGCCATACCGAGCTTGGCGATGATCCCATCGGTCACGGTCGGTTCCGGGATCAATTCCTCGTGCTCCTGTTGGCGCCCCACCTCATTGGTGACGATGGTCGCGATCGTCTGCTCCGAAATCCCGGGATATCCGAGCACGGTCACCTTCTCGCCGACCCGAATCCCGTCATTGGTTTCGAGTTCGACCGAGGGCAGATCCTGCACCGAATCGACTCGAATTTCGGCGACGTCGGCATCGGCCGAGGCGCGGATCAGCCTTCCGGCGTAGCTCACTCGCTGGCCGGGGAAACGCGCATCAAGCTGGTGGTTGCGCCCTTCGAAGAGATGTGCGGAGGCGCTCAGCGGCGTCGGCGCCTGCGTATCGAAGACGATGCCCCCGGAATCCGGGATCCAATGTTGCAGAGTTGCCGCGCTGGTCGGGTCGAAATCCGTGCGGCTGACGACGTTGAACGCCGAATCGACCGTGAAGAGTGCGCCGCCATTGGTCTCGTAAGGTCGGATGCCATATTCGACCATCCACCCGGCGGCGACATGCTTGTTGGTCAGGATGAAACCCTGACCATCGACCACGAAGCCGCTGCCGCTGCCTTCGGCGCCGATCGGCTCGTTCAGATGGTTTTCGTCTTCGGTCGTCAGCCAGCGGACAATGGCGCCATTCGGCAGCTTGACGTAGGCGGGCACGAGATTGCCGCGGGATTTCCATGTGATCAGCTTGTGGAAGACGCGTTTGCCGGTTTCCTTGTCGTAGAGCTGCCATTGCATGGCGATATAGGTCGTCGCATTGCCGTATTTCGCCGCGATATCGAGCGGGGTCATTTCGCCCGCCATCGACTTGCCGAACCGGCCGGCGGCGGCGAAATAGAGCACGCTGGCGACCGCCACGACGAGCACGAGCGCGGCCGCGATCCCGGCGAGTAATGCGGTATTGGGCGCCTGGTGCTTCACGGGAGCTGTGGCGGCGGGCTTCGCCAGTCCGAGCGGTTCGACACGCGTCGCGGCTGTGCCTCCGTGCAGCGGGACCAGGCGGGTCCGATCGGCCCGCGGCGATGGCCGCGGCACAAGGTCGAAGCGGAACTTTGGTCCGCTGCGGCCGAGTTCCACGATATCCCCCGGCTCCAAGACGGTCTCTTGCGCGATGGGCCGGCCGTTTACGAGCGTGCCGTTGCTGCTGCCGAGATCGACGAGCTTGACGGAATGCGTTTCCGCGCGATCGATACGGATCATGGCATGACGCCGGCTGACCGCGTCGTCGCGCTGGAGGTCGAAGGCAATCGCGGCGGCCGGATCGCGGCCGATCAGCAGCTCGCTGGTCGTGTCGAAGGGGAATTGCTCGATCTGACTGGCCTTTGACCCGTTCAAATGGGCGATCACGACCCGAGTGGCCATTCTGCATCCCCGTTCCGGCTGGTACGTCACGCCATGGGCGAGTGCGCGACCGCGCGAAGACTCACGGCACGGACCGCGCGTTGGGCCGACCGGGCACACGCGTCCCGAGTGGTGATCTGGCGAATCGCGTTGCCCGATCAGTAATGTACCGTAGCCTCTCGGTTTTGGAAGAGGGGAATTGTTCCCGGTTTCGTCGCAGCGCTGTCCGCTCGCCGCAAGCGCGATCCTGTGCGCGGGCAGCGGTTCTCATTTTGAGAAAAGTGCTTCCCGTGTGACTCGGATTATGAGTCACTCTTGGGGTGGAGCGGCTTGAACGATACATAGGTGTCCTGCGGGAGCGTTGCGGCGCGTTGCCTGA
>Ga0181519_10000192_pt1 | contig 56649 bp, 47 predicted proteins | sample PEATcosm2014_Bin_26_FD_121102 | JGI IMG/M metagenome (GOLD analysis project Ga0181519, IMG submission 121102) | Peatland microbial communities from MTU Mesocosm Facility, Houghton, MI, USA - PEATcosm2014_Bin02_10_metaG | ecosystem: Environmental > Terrestrial > Soil > Wetlands > Peat | place...
CTCGGAAGGACACCTCAATTGCGCCCGACCGGCGAGAGTTCGGGAGGACTGTTGAATGGAGAGCTTTATCCGCCCTTTGGGTTGAAATTTGTACTTCAAGAGCTTACCGGATTGGAGTTTCAACACGACTACCGGACGTCAATAGTAGCTTTCTGAACCTCTCTGTCGCGATTTCATTGTGAGGGAAATCTCATAAATGGCTGATGACGAACGCAACATTACCTCCGGGGAAATAGAATTGCTCAAGAAAAATTGCCCGAGTGTAGGTGTCCCAGTCGACTGGGAAAATACGCGATTTAATCCAAATGACGGGCCGCGTACCGTTACTACCGGGCGCTTGATCAGACTGGAAAATTCCTTGTGGTCCGAGAAGGATATTTCGGCACCGGGCGTCAGTGTCGTGGATAAGGCGGTATTGATCCACGAGGGCGTACATAGGTGGCAGCGCATGCAGTGGGGTTACGTAACATACATGAGTAGGGGGGCGGCCGAGGGTGGCAAGGGCTATAGGTATAGACTGTCAGATTTGACAAAGCCTGACGCGTTTAATAATCTTGGCATGGAACAGCAGGCTGCTGTGGTCGAGGATTATTACAGATTGAGGAATGGAGTTGCTGCCGGCGAAGCTGACGAAGTTATTCCGCTCTCTGCTTATACGAACATCCTGGCGCCACTGGGAATAAAGAACTGAGGAAAAATTCAAATATGAAAATATTTTTTTATTCATTTTTTAATTTAGTGTTGATAGTTATGACTTGTGTATCTTGCGATTTTTTATTTTTATCTCATGGTGTGAGAAAAGATGCAAAGACAAAAATAATCTTCCAATTCGAGGACGGTAAGCCGGTTTCAAGCTCGCCTGTATATATTGATGAGTCTTTCGGAGAATCGAAAAAAATTACCGAATTTCTAAAAACCGATGGTATGGGCGCTATCGTGATCTCCGGATCATATTGTTTACCAATGATGGTTGCCGTAGACGGTGGTTCATTTGTAGTCAATGAACGAAATAGATACGAAGATCACGTTGTAACCGTGAATTCCGGGAAGACCCCGACGTTGCAACAAGCGCTTGGTAATATTGATCCAGAGATCGATGCTTTCAAGGATAGCCAATTTTACCGAAATTGCGGAGGATAGCCGCTGCTTCACTGGACGGAACTTCGTATTTGGGTATTTTCTTATAATTTCTTTCATCCCCTCGCGCTCCGCCGCACCGGCGCCGAGCGGGGAGGGCTGCCGCAAGGCCCGAGGCTTGCCCCTGATCCTGCACCCTGCTCTACGACCGTTCGATGAACCGGCCGAGCACCGCGCCGAAATCTTCAGTCTGCCAGAGATGGAGGAATGTCGTCAGCATCTGCAGCCTGACCCGCGCGGCCTCGTTCGCGCGGATACGCGGATCGAAGCGGCTCCGGGCCGATGCCAGGTCGGGTGTCTGCGCCTCGAGCAGCGCCGGCATGTCGACCATCCAGGCGAGGCCCATCGTGATGATGTAGAGCTGCAGATGCAGCTTCAGTTCGGCAAGGTCGAGAGTCGGGCCGCCCTCACGGGTGAATTCGGCCGCGAACAGCGCCAGGAGTTCACCGGAATGATGATCCCAGAGGTCGAGTTCCGCCGCACTCATGGCGCCCCAGAGCGCCATGGCGACGTTCATCTGGCCGGCATTGCCCCAATCCAGAAGGCCGCATTCGAGCTCGCCGCCGGCATTGCGCCAGAACCAGGCATTGTCGACATTGGCATTCCAATGGCAGAGCGCGATCAGTTCGGGCTTGCCGTTGAGGAATTGCCTGATCCTGGTTTCCTGCGCCGGAAAGCGGGCGGCTTCGTCGGCGAGACGGGCGATGAACTCCGGCGCGGCCAGCTGCGCCGGGACCAGAGACGGGTATTTCACGGCGAAATCGACAAACCGGGCCACCCGGTCCTGCAATTGCTGCGCGGTATAGGGAATGCGCGCGCCGACGGTGAGCCTGTCCGGATCGAAGGCGAAATGCCGGGCGAAAGCGTCGGGCAGGCGGCCGGCCTTGTGGGCGCCGGCCAGCCGCGCGAGGCATTTGATCAGCGCGCGGTAGTGCTCGACCGGCTCGGGCATTTCTGTGTCGAGGCATTTTTCGTAATGCCGCTCGACCCGGCCGGTGCCGAAGGCGATGCGCTCGGTGATCAGGAGGCCGCTGCCCGATTCCGCGTGGTAATCGGCGAAGAGACAGGCCGGCACGGCGATCGGAAACCCCGGGACCCGCGACATTGCGGCGAAGCGGACTTCCGACGCCATCTGGCGCCTGGCGCGGTCGCGGATCGGGTCGTCGAAATCGCGGGAGAACTTCACGAACAGATCGGTCGGCAGACCGGCAGCGGGCTGCGCATAGGCGACGGACAGGAGCAGCTTGCGGCCGGTGCTGCCGCCCGCCCAGTCGTCGCAGCGTGTGACCGCGACGACCCGGTTTTCCGCGCTCAGCGCGCCGCCGGCCCGGAACGCGTCGGTCAGAAACCGCTCGCCCGCGATGCGCAGCGCTGTGGCATGCGCCGGAATCGCCAGGCCCGACAGGTCGCCCGGCACCCAGTCGGCATCGTTCATGACGGCGTCCCTGCGCCGTCGCACGGCCGGATGTCGATCGGGATGCCGGAGAAGCGCGGCATGAAGTTGATGGGTTCCAAGCCGCGTTCGAGCGATGTCAAGGCGCCGGCATTGCTGCCGCCCTGCGTCCAGGGATCGGTCGACGGCTCCAGCGTGCCGAACATATGGGTCATCGAGACCACGCCGCGGCGCATGCGGTCCTCCGCCTTGGCGACGCCGATGACCCGCCCCGTTGCCGAGCGGAGCTCGATTGCCGCGCCTTCGGCGATGCCCTCCTTCAGCACGTCGTCCGGATGCATATGGACCCAGTTGACCGGGTATTTGCGGGCGGTGCGGCGCGCACCGAGATAGGCGCTGTTCATCGCTTCGAGCACGCGCCGAACGGTCAGGCGATAGCCGAAGCGGCGGTCCGGCGGCTCGGCGAGCAACCGGCCCAGCTCCGCCGCGAACTCGGGCGTGAACGGCGCCACCGCGCGGCGCAGCGCGTCCAGCTGCGTGACGAAGCGCGCGCAGAATGCCGCATTGCAGGTCCCGTCGCGCAGCAGGATATGGGCAATCGCCGCGAACAGCGCGGCATCCTGGCCGGGCAGCGGCTGAATCAGCAGATCGGCGAAGCGCGCCGTCTCGGTCCGGCGCGGATCGACGACGATCAGGCGCATGCCGCGCGCCTTGGCCTCGGCAAGGGCGCGCGCGGGGGCGCCGCATTCGCCGGGGGCGAAAGGCATGGTCTGATGGCTGCCCAAAGGATTATTGCCGACGATGACGCCGAGATCGATGTCGCGGATGCTGGGCTTGCCGCTGGCCATGGTGCCCATGCGTCCCCAGGTCACCCATTTCGCCGACTGATCGATCGTCATCGTCGAGAACAGGTTGGGCGACCCGATCGCCGCGAGGAACGATTTCTCGAGCAAGCCGGCCAGGACGTTGTGATAGGCGCCGGTGCCGTGGAAGACCGCGACCGAGCGCGGTCCGTGTTCCGCGATCAGCGCCTTGAGCCGAGCGGCAATCTCGTCCAGCGCGCGCTCGGCACCGATCTCGGCGAAATCGCCGTTCGGCCCGCGCTTCAGGCTGCCCAAGAGACGGTTCTCCGCGCCATTGTGGAATTCCATGCTGGCCAAGCCCTTGGGGCACAGATAGGCGCCATAGGGCGAGGCCGTGCCGTCGCCGGTCACGGCGACGATCTTGCCGTCGTCGACCGTCAGCTCCATCGAGCACAGCGCGCCACAATTGCGGCAGAATGACTTCGTCTTGTGCACAATCGTCGCTCTCCTGACGCGGCTGCGCCGAAACAGCGGGGGCGACACTACCCGAACGGCGACGGGAGGCACGACAGGGTGCAGCGATTGTCGATGGCGCGTCGCTGATTGTCGTTGCCCGGCGCAGTCAGGCGCAGGCTTCCGGCTTGCCGGCTGCGCCCCGCCCGGCAACCGTGCTAAACTCGGCCGTCATGACGAAGCTCAGCATCCGCATCGATTTCGACGGCGCCGATTCCGTCGGTCCGGGCAAGATCCGGCTCCTCGAACTGCTCAAGGAAACCGGCTCGATCGCCGCGGCCGGACGGGCCATGGACATGTCGTACCGCCGCGCCTGGCTGCTGGTCGACGCGCTCAACCGCGCGTTCCGTGAACCGGTCGTGGCGACCAAGCTCGGCGGCACCGGCGGCGGCGGCGCCCAGCTCACCCGCTTCGGCGAGGAGCTGATCGGGCGGTACCGCGACATGGAAATCGTCGCCCATGCGGCGCTGCGGCCGCATCTGACGGCGCTCGAACAAGCGCTGGCGGGCGAGGGCGGGCTGGAGCGGAAATCAGGTTAAGGAGAAACCGGCCCGGGCAACTCACACCGGCTTGCCGTCCGGGCCGGGATTGCCCAGATCGTCCGTCGGCACGAGCTGTTGGTCGAACGCCGCGAAATACGCCGCCCATTCCGGCTCGCCCAGATCGACGAAGAGCGCGCCATCCTGCCAGATGTCGTTGTGATCGTTGGAATCGTCATTCGCCCGATGGATGAAGCCCTTGGTCGAGCCCTGGTTCATATGGGTGTCGTGGATGCCGTCGCCCTCGGCATAGAACCGGCCGAAGACATAGACATCGGCGCTGCCGCTGCGCGCCTTCAGCAGCAGCCGCTTCAGCGAGGCCGCCGGTTCGGGCAGATCGGTGCCGTCCATCACGTCGCTGTCGCGCCACTTTCCGGTATTGGCGAGAATGTCGCTGCGCAGGAAGTCGAGCGCCGGCAGCGCGGCCTGGCCGGTCAGGTCGCTGGCGCCGGGCGCGGCCGCGCTCAAGGTTTCGACGATCGGATGCCGAAAATCGAAGGCGAGCTTGAATTTGAGCAGATCGTCGGCGTCATTGGTGCCGACATTGATCGCGACGTCCCAGCTTGCGCCATCGACGAGGACGCTGAAATGCAGATGATACTGCGTTTCATGCGCCCGGCGCAGCGCCTTCATGAAGGGGTCGGAGGCAAGCTTGGCTTTGACGAAGCCGTAGCGCAAGGTCATGTCGGCGCTCCAGGGTGAATCGAGCGATGCGACCGGGCCGGACCTCGTCCGGCGGCAATTGCCGCTCCGGCGAGAAATACCATGAAGTCCTCGCTCGGTCCAAGCCTGCGGTGGCGACCGGCGCCCGCGCTTCCGGGCCGATCCTGCGCGCGCGATATCGGGAGAATTATCCCGGGCATCGGCGTCCGGGCGGTATCGGCCGATCGACCAAAGGAGTGCATGTGCGCGCGCCGCTTGCCCAACCCTCGCTCGACCATGTCCTCGCCGAGCTGCGCGCCTGCCGGCTGTGCGCGGCGCATCTGCCGCTGGGTCCCCGTCCGGTGATCCGGGCGTCGGCGACGGCGCGGCTGCTCATCATCAGCCAGGCGCCGGGGACGCGGGTGCATGAGACCGGCTTGAGCTTCAACGATCGCAGCGGCGACCGTTTGCGCGACTGGCTGGGGCTGGACCGCGACACTTTCTACGACACGAGCCGCGTCGCCATCATGGGGATGGGGTTCTGCTACCCCGGCGCGGACGCCAAGGGCGGCGATCTGCCGCCGCGCCCGGAATGCGCGCCGCTCTGGCATCCGCGCGTGCTGCCGCTCCTGCCGCGAATCGACCTGACCTTGCTCGTCGGGTCCTATGCGCTCACCCGTTATCTCGGTCCCGGAACCGGCATGACCGAGACCGTGGCCGGCTGGCGGCGCCACCTGCCGGAACGCTTCCCGCTGCCGCATCCGAGCTGGCGCAATACCGGCTGGTTGAAGCGCAATCCCTGGTTCGAGGCCGAGGCGCTGCCCGAATTGCGCCGGCTGGTGCGCCGCGCGCTCGATGCTCCGGCCTGATCGGGCTTGTCCTACCGCGCGAGCAGGCTGGTCCCGACCAGGAGCAGCGTCGCGGCGAGGATCGGGCGAAGCGCCGATTCGGGTACGCGGCTGGAGAGCAGGCTGCCGATGACGATCCCCGGGAGCGAGCCCAACAACAGCATGCCCAGCAGCCCCCAATCGGTCGAGCCGAGGAACCAATGCCCGATCCCGGCGATCAGCGTGAGCGGAACGGCATGCGCGATGTCGGAACCGACCAGCCGGGCGATCTTCTGCCGCGGATGGAGGAACACGAGCGCCGTGAGCCCGAGGGCGCCGGCGCCGACCGAGGACAGCGCCACCAGCGTGCCGAGCAGCGCACCGGTCACCACGGTCAGGCTCTCGGCCTGAGACCGCGTCAGCGCGTCGAGATGGGCGAGCGCGAAAGCCTGGATGCGGTTGCGCGTCGCGATGGCGAGCGCCGTGGCGAGCAGGGCGATGGCGAGAATCGACGTCATGACGGCGGCCATGGACGGCGACGCCGCGCCGACTCGGGCGATGATCCCGACCGTGATCAAGGTCGCCGGCACGCTGCCCAGCGCCAGCAACCCGGTGATCCGCCAGTCGACGGTTCCGGTGAAGCCGTGCACGCCGGTGCCGACACTCTTGGTCGCGGCGGCGAACAGCAGATCGGTGCCGACCGCCGTGGCAGGGTGGAAGCCGAACAACAGCACCAACAGGGGCGTCATCAGCGAGCCGCCGCCGACACCGGTCAGGCCGACCAACACGCCGACCAGCAAACCGCTGCAGGAATAGAGAAAATTCATTGCGTCTCCGCGCGGCGCCGCCCGCGCCGCACCGATTCGCCGCGTCGGGTCGAGTATCAAGGCCGCAACCGGCCGCATGGTTCCATGCGCTCTGCGGCGAAGTCAACTAAGCCGACCTGCACCCGAAAGCCTATTGAGACGTGTCGATTGAAGGGCATGGATGAAGATTGATTGTCCCGGTTCGGGCCGCCATGGTTGGCCGGGCCGAAGGGTCATTGCCGTTGGTTGCGAATCCCTCTGTCCTTTATCCGCAAATTTGCGTATTCTTCCGACTATGAGTGCGCGCAATGGGCCGGAAGCCGTGGCGGCAAATATCTGCCTGCCGCTGTTCGACGGCGAGACCGATATCTGCAGTGGGAGCGCCGACCGCCCGATGGCGCCGGCGCTGCGGCTGTTGCACGAGCTGCGGGCGAATCTGAAGCACGGGAATTGGTGCGGGGCAATCCGGGCCGGACGGGCGGCCGCTTATCTGTTTGCCGAATGCAGCGATCACTTGCGCGCCTACCAGTCGCATTTTCTCGTCGGCTGCGCACTCTGGCACGAAAATCGGATCGCCGAGGCGCTGATCTGCTATGAGCAGGCGCTCGCCCTCGCCGCGGCGCGGGGCGATCGCCGGCGCCAGGCGCGCAGCCTCAACATGAGCGGCGTGATGCTCGGGCGGCTGCAGGATTATCGCGGCGCGCTGGACGCATTCGACCGTGCGCTGGGGCTGTGCGGCGAGGCGGACGAGCCGGACCGCATTCTGATCGCCTGCAACAAGGCGCAAACCCTGATCGATCGTGCGCGGGATCAGGGAGATCGGGCCGCCGACGATGCCGCAACGGCGCGATCGCTCGTCTCGGAGGAACTCGCCGAAACGGTCGGACGCACGTGGCCGCGCGCCGCTCTGGCGGTGCGCGACACGCTCGGGCAGTGCCTCGGCCTGCTGGGATTGCTCGAACCGGCGCTCGACCTGTTCGAGCGTAACCTGGCGGTCGCCGAGAAAGCAGGCGACGCCATCCACGTCGCGCTGAGCCGCATGGGCATCGCCGAGGCGGCGTTCGGTCTCCGGCACTTCGACGCGGCGCTCGCGCAGTGCCAATCGCTGCGCGGGACTGACGGGGTGCGGATGTGGCCTGCGCTCGTGCCGCGGATCGAACGGATTGCGACCGACGCGTTGGCGGCGCTCGGCCGGCATGAAGAGGCCGTCGCCGCGCTCCGGCGCTATCACGAGCGTCGGATGCTCGACAATAATCAGGTGGCTTTGCAATATTCGCGTTATCTGAAGCTCGTTCTCCAGCTCGAGACGAGCCGGGCCGAAGCCGAAACCTATCGCAAGCAGGCGCACGAGCTTGCGCGCGCCAAACTCGCCGCGGAACGGGCCAGCCGCGCCCGCTCCGAATTCCTGTACAATATGAGCCACGAGTTAAGGACGCCGTTGAATCCGATCATCGGCTTTACCGATCTCATGCGGGGCGAAGTATTCGGCGCGATTGAACCGAAATATCATGCCTATCTCGAAGGTATTCACGACAACGGTCGACATTTGCTGGCTCTGATCGACCGGCTGGTCGCCTCATCGTCGGTCGGTCCTCTGTGAAACGCCCGGCGTCCCCGGCGACGCGTCCGGTGAGCGTGTAGCGCGGCAACATTCACTATCAAGAATGGCAGGATAGCCAGGCTTGGCGCGCGACAACCCCGGTCGCTGTATGCTCGGATACTGCGAGAATGCAGCTTGGTTGGAATATTTATGCACGCCTGACGTCAAGGAACCGACGATCGTTTTGCCGCTTGAGCCAGGCAAGGCTGTTCTTTGGTAACCACTCTGTGTATTGTCGGCACTATGAACGCGCTATGCGGATTTGAGTCTTCGGCCACCAACGCGCGCCTGCCCGCGCTGCTCGAGGACATTGAACTGCGCGGCTGCTCCGCCGACACGATCGGCGAGGCGGCGGCGGCCGTGGCCCTTGCGCGCGACGTCAATGATCCGGCCCTGTTGATCAAGGCGTTGTTCTGCGCCGTCGAATCCAATGTCGCCGGCGGCAATTGGCAGGTTGCGATCGCGCTCGGCGAGGAAATGTCGGATCTGTGCGGCCGGACCAAGGACCGGCTCGGCGCGTTCAAGGCGCGCTACCGGACCGCCGACGCGTTGTGGCGTGACGGGCAGCTGACTGAGGCGTTCATTGCCTATGAACAGGCCGGGTCGATCGCCCGGAGCATCGGCGATGTCGAACGGCAAGTGCGCAGTCTCAACATGATGGCCTTCATGCTGGGATTTCTGCGTGACTATCCGGCGTCGCTGGTCGCGTTCGATCGGGCGCTGGCCCTGTGCACGGATGACAGATACGAATTCGACCGGATTCTGGTCGTCAATAACAAGGCGCAGTCGCTGGTCAACCGGGCGCGCGAAGGTGCCGAGCGCGACCATGCCCGGAGTTACGCGGAAACGGCCCGGTCGTTGCTCGCGAATGGGGTGATCGAGACGATCGAACGCGTATGGCCGCGCGCCGGCCTCGCGGCGCGCGACACGCTGGGGCAAGCTCTCGTCCTGCTCGGACTGTCCGAACAGGCGCTGGCGATTTTTCGGGAGAATGCGCGTCGCGCCGTCGCCACTCGGGATGACATCTACCGGACCCAGGCCGAAATCGGCATGGCGGAAGCCTGGCTCGATCTCGGCCGGCCGGAAGACGCCTTGGCACGCTGCCATTCCTTGCGCGGATCGGATCAGATCAGGCAGCGGCCCGACCTGCGGCCGCGCGTCGAATATGCCACGGCGCGGGCGCTTTCGGCGCTCGACCGGCATGAGGAAGCGTACGAGGCTTTTGCCCGCTATCACGAACGGCTGATGGAGTACAATAGCCGAGTCGCGTTCCAGTACATGAAATACATGGAAGTCGTCGTGCAGCTCGAGACCAGCCGGGCCGAAACCGAAGCCTATAAGAAGCTGACCCATGAGCTGACCATCGCCAAGCAGGCTGCGGAAGACGCCAGCCGGGCGAAGACCGAATTCCTATCCAATATGAGTCATGAGCTGCGCACGCCGCTCAATGCGATCATTGGTTTTGCGGAACTGATGCGGGGCGAGATGTTCGGCCCGATCCAGATGAAATACCGGCAGTATCTCGATGACATTCACGGCAGTGGGCGGCGCCTGCTCGATTTGATCGATCAACTGCTCGATCTTTCCAAGGCCGAGTCGGGCTCGGTCGATTTGGCCAATGAGCCGGTGCTGGTCAACGACCTGCTGGACGATGCCGCGACGCGCATTGCCGACGTCGCCGCCGGCAAGAACGTAACATTCGAATGGTCGCTATGCGTCGGCACAATCGTCCATGGCGACCGGATGCGCCTTGCGCAGTGCATCCTGAATGTCATTTCAAACGCGCTCGAAATCGTTCCGCACGGCGGTCAGATCGGCTTGACGACGCGTTTCGAACGCGGCGGGCTGGCGATCGACATCGCCGCATCGGGCCCCGGTTTGCGCCCCGACGAGGTTCCGACCGCCTTTGAGCGCTTCGGCCGCGGCGGCGCGCCAAAGGCCGGAACCGGAACGGGGATCGGCCTGCCGCTGGCCAAGCGCATCATCGAGTTGCACGGCGGCACAGCCGAAATTTCCAGCAGCCGCGAGGCCGGCACTGTCGTGACCTTGCGCCTGCCGCTGGATCGGCTGGCTATGGGCCCGGCCTAGCGCGCGAAGGCGTCGGCACGACCTCTGAGTCGGACTCTACCTTATTGAAATAGATCAAGATTCGGATTTCAGGTGATCGTGCCTGAAATCACCTTGATCGAGCATCATCGCAACTGGGGCGCCGGAGCGACACTGTGGGGCCGCTCCGGTGCGCAACGGTCGCGTTCGGGCCTCGCCTCCGTCGGCGGGGGCGGGCGGCCGGCGCGGCGCTATTCCCCGGCGCGGCGGACAGCCGGCGGCGAGAGCCCGTCATTGGGCTGCGGAACAACGGGAGCATGGACGGCAGGCGGTGAGAGCCCATCGTTCGGCTGCGCAACAACGGTGCCATGAACGGCCGGCGGCGAGAGCCCGTCTGTTGGCCGCGCGATCCCGATGCCGCGGAAGGCCGGCGGCGAGAGGCCGTCATTCGGCCGCATGAAGCCCATGCCATGGCTCGGCATCGCACCATGGCCACCGGCAGCCAGGGCCGGCGCCGCAAGAATAATGCCAAGAATGGCGAAAGACACTTTGTTCATTTTATTGCCTCCGAAGATGGTTGTAGATGATCGTCACTTGATGTGCCGACGCGTGCACGATTGGTGATCTTTTGTTTCATTCCAAAAGAACTGCGGAATGCCATGGTCCGCCGTCCGATACTGGAGCCGCGCCGGTGCCGGATTTGGTTACCGGCGCCGTGCAGCCATGCCGCTGTACATTTTCCATGCTCCGATGTAATGGTCAGGGTTCGTCAGGGTAGGTCGAACTCGGTACAAATTCCGCCTTACTGGTTGCTGACAAGGCAAGTAAAACTGCGACGAAAATTACGCTACTCGCGTATTTCGTCTGTTCGTGCTCTGGTATATTATATCGCGCCCGGTCAGTATTAATGTCACCGTCGGACTGTCTCATACACTAGTGGTATAGTCTAGTCATACAATTGCGCGTATTTAGCTATGTCTTGGCGAAGTCTAGTTGATTTGTTTGGCACATTTGTGCGGAGACTCAATCATTAGCAGTTGTATTTTTGCCCATAATTCGATGCTGGCAGCAGATCGATGGAAGACGACGAATCAGGGAGCGGCAGTAAAAATGACGTGATGCCTACTACGCTGTACGGATGGCGACGCCGGCCGGCGCGGCGACGGCCGCGGCATTCGGCTTTTCCTGGCGTCGGCCGGGCATGGCGGAGTATGTCTACCGGAGCGGCCGCAGGAACCGGGGGTGCGGGCGATTTTATTCTCACGGAACCGGCAACGGCCGGGGTTCGGGTGCCGGCAAATCCGCAGAATTTTGTCCGCCCTCTGAGGCAAAATGTAGCAACGGCCGAATCAGCGGGTTCGAGGAGGAAGGCGATGGACGGATCACGTGTGGCGATCGGGGATATTCGCAATATCGTATCGGCGGAGGAATGGCAGCTGCGGGTCGATCTCGCCGCCTGCTACCGGCTGGTCGCCCACTACCGGTGGGACGATACGGTGTTCACCCATATTTCGGCGCGGCTGCCCGGGCCGGAGCACCATTTCCTGATCAATCCCTATGGCTTGCTGTTCGACGAGATCACCGCGTCGAGCCTCGTCAAGATCGATCTCGAAGGCCGCATCGTGCTCGACAACGGCCATCCGGTGAACCCGGCGGGCTTCACCATCCACAGCGCGATCCATGCCGCGCGCGAGGACGCGCATTGCGTGCTGCACGTCCACACCCAGAACGGCGTCGCCGTGTCGGCGCAATGCGGCGGGCTTCTGCCGATTTCGCAGCAATCGCTGATGGTCCTGTCGAGCCTGGCCTATCACGATTACGAGGGGCTTGCCGTCAATCCCGAGGAGAAGCCGCGGCTGGTCGCGGATATCGGCGACAAGACCTTCCTGATGCTGCGCAATCACGGGCTGCTGGTGGCCGCTGCCTCGATTCCGGAAGCCTTCATGTCGATGTATGCCTTCGAGGCGGCCTGCGCGATCCAGGTCAAGGCGCAATCCGGCGGCGGGGATCTGATCGGGATTCCGCAGCCGATTCTCGACGGCATCCGGGCCCAGGCCAAGATCGTCTCGGGCGGCATGGGCGGCAAGCTGGCCTGGCCGGCACTGTTGCGCCGCCTTGACCGGATTGACCCGTCATTCCGGGACTGAGCTACAGTCCGAACACCTCGCGGAAGGCCGTCCGCAGCGCCGCATCGACTTCGGGCATTCCGACGAGGATGCCTTGGGCGGCCAGCGAGGTGACGCCGTGCTCTGCGATCCCGCAAGGCACGATGCCGCCGAAATGCTCGAGATTCGGATCGACGTTGAGCGCCACGCCGTGCAGGCTGACCCAGCGGCGCACGCGCACGCCGATTGCGGCGATCTTGTTCTCGCTGCCGTCGCGCTCGACCACCCAGATGCCGACCCGGCCCGGCCGCCGCTCGCCCTTGATGTTGAACGAGGCCAAGGTGCGGATCAGCCATTCTTCGAGATCGGTGACATAGCGCCGGACATCGCTGCCGCGCGGCTTCAGGTCGAGCATGACATAGCCGACCCGCTGGCCGGGGCCATGGTAGGTGTATTGGCCGCCGCGGCCGCTGGCGTGAACCGGGAACCCGCGGGCATCGAGCAAATCCTCCGGCTTGGCGCTGGTGCCCGCCGTATAGAGCGGCTGATGTTCGAGCAGCCAGACGAGGCCGGGCGCGCCCTCGCTCCGGATCGCGTCGGCGCGCGCCGCCATCGTCTCGACGGCGGCCTCGTAGCCGACCGGTTCGTCGCTGATTCGCCATTCGATCGTCATGCCCGATACGCTCCATTGCCTCATCCGCGAACCTCTTCGCGGCCTCGCCCCGCCCGGCTTCGGCACCCGGGCGGCCGAGGCTGCACTCGATCATATCGAGATTCGGCAGCGCTTGCCCTGCGCTGGCGATGCCGAAGAGAAAATCACCCCCCGCGCGCCAAGGGCTGCACCAATCTCTTTGCGCATTAGGCGGTGGACAGGCTTGCGGGGGAGGGTGCGATTTGCTATGCCCAGCGGCCATCCAGGGGGACCGCATCACGCGCCCCTGACATGATCGTGCGGTCGTGGCGGAATTGGTAGACGCGCAGCGTTGAGGTCGCTGTGGGGGAAACCCTGTGGAAGTTCGAGTCTTCTCGACCGCACCATTGAAATGAGGCAGCGCCGATATCGGCGGCGTGCGCTTGAGACTCAGGCGCTCCATTCTTCGCTAACCACCACATCTGCTTCAGCGGTAAAGCGCATGGCGGCCCGCGCCCAACCGAAGAGCTTGGCGATTTGCGGCCGGCCGAGATACATCGGCCGAATCCCGGCCTTCCCGCAGATGGCTCCATTCACCACCGACGCCTGCATCGGCAAGCATGGAAGCCCCTTGTAGATCGAAGCCATATCCGCCTTGTCGAACCCCGCCCCGACGCGGCATATCTGAGCCTTGAGGTCGGGGCGGGGGAGGACAGGGCGATGGCCGATGATCTGCGCGAAGCCGCGCTCGAATACCACCGCCTGCCGACACCGGGCAAGATCTCGGTGGTGGCGACGAAGCCTTTGGGCACGCAGCGCGACCTGGCGCTGGCCTATTCGCCGGGTGTGGCCGAGGCCTGCCTCGCTATCGTCGCCGACCCGGCCGAGGTTGCGACCGTCACCGCGCGCGCCAACCTCGTCGCCGTCATCAGCAACGGCACGGCCGTCTTGGGCCTCGGCAATATCGGTCCGCTCGCGGCCAAGCCGGTGATGGAGGGCAAGGCCGTTCTCTTCAAGAAATTCGCCGGCATCGACGTCTTCGACATCGAGGTCGACGCCACCGATCCCGACAAATTCGTCGAAATCGTGGCGGCGCTGGAGCCGACTTTCGGCGGCATCAATCTCGAAGACATCAAGGCGCCGGAATGCTTCGAGATCGAGGCGAAATTGCGCGCCCGCATGAAGATTCCGGTGCTGCACGACGACCAGCACGGCACGGCGATCATCGTCGCCGCGGCGATCCGCAACGCGCTGCGCATCGGCAACAAGCAGCTTTCCGAGGTCAAGCTGGTCGCGTCCGGCGCCGGGGCGGCGGCGCTCGCCTGCCTCGATCTGCTGGTTTATCTGGGCTTGCGGGTCGAGAATACCTGGGTCACCGACCGCTACGGCGTGGTCTATCGCGGCCGGGTCGAGGAGATGGATCCGCGCAAGGACCGCTACGTCAAGGACACCAACGCCCGCACCTTGGCCGACGTGATCGACGGCGCCGATATCTTCCTGGGGCTGTCCGCGCCCAATGTGCTGAAGCCCGAGCTGCTGGCGCGCATGGCCGACCGGCCGATCATCATGGCGCTCGCCAACCCCAATCCCGAGATCTCGCCGGAACTGGCGCGCGAGCACCGGCCGGACGCCATCATCGCCACCGGCCGTTCGGATTATCCTAATCAGGTCAACAACGTCCTTTGCTTCCCCTATCTCTTCCGCGGGGCGCTCGATTGCGGCGCCACCGTAATCAACGAAGCGATGAAGATCGCCTGCGTCGAGGCGCTGGCCGATCTGGCGCTGGCCGAGCCGTCGGACGTCGTCGCCGCGGCTTACGGCGACCAAAGCTTGAGCTTCGGGCCCGATTATCTGATCCCGAAGCCCTTCGATCCGCGGCTGATTACGGTGCTGGCGCCGGCCGTCGCCAAGGCGGCCATGGATTCGGGCGTCGCGGCCAGGCCGATCGCCGATTTCGCCGCCTATCGCCGGCGCCTCGAACAATTCGTCTTCCGCTCCGGCTTGGTGATGAAGCCGGTCTTCGACCGCGCGCGCCAGGACCCGCGCCGGCTCGCCTATGCCGAAGGCGAGGACGAGCGCGTACTGCGCGCGGCGCAGACGGCGATCGATGACGGCATCGCCAAGCCGATCCTGATCGGGCGGCGCGACGTGGTCGAACGCCGGGTCGAGAAGCTTGGATTGCATATCCGGCCCGAGCGGGATTTCGAGCTGGTCGATCCGCAAGACGATCCGCGCTTCCACGACTATTGGACGCTCTACCACCGGCTGATGGAGCGCAAGGGCGTCTCGCCGGATTCGGCGCGCACCATGGTGCGTACGCGGACGACCGTAATCGCGGCGCTGATGGTGGCGCGCGGCGAGGCCGACGCCCTGCTGTGCGGCGCCGTCGGCCAGTTCGACCGGCACCTGCGCCATGTCGTCGACGTGCTGGGCCTGCAGCCGGGCATGATTTCGGCCTTTACGCTCTCCGTACTGGTGCTGCCGACCGGCACCTATTTCATCGCCGATCCCTACGTCATCGAGAATCCCGATGCCGAACAGATCGCCGAGATGACGATCCGGTCGGCCGAAGCGGTGCGGCGATTCGGCGTCGAGCCCAAGGTGGCGCTGCTGTCGCATTCAAGCTTCGGCAGCGCCGAAGCGGCCTCGGCGGAAAAGATGCGCGCCGCGCTCAAGCTGGTCATGGCGCGCGCGCCCGGGCTCGAAGTCGAAGGCGAGATGCAGGCGGATCTGGCCTTCTGGGCCGAAACCCGGACGCGGATCTTCCCGAATTCTCAACTTCACGGCAGCGCCAACCTGCTCATCATGCCCAATCTCGACGCCGCCAACATCGCCTTCAACATGGTCAAGGCTCTCGGCGGCGGCCTCGCGATCGGACCGATCCTGCAGGGTGTCAACAAGGTCGCCCATGTCGTGACTCCGTCGATTACGGTGCGCGGCCTCGTCAATATGAGCGCCGTCGCGGTCTATGACGCGCAGATCGGCGGCGCCAAGGCGGGCGCTTAGCCGGAACCAGCGCGAAGGCGGCCGCGCCCGATGGTCGAATTTGTGGCGCGGCACGCGCAGAAACCCACCGCAGGCTGTTGCGATGTGAGGGCGTTCTCACCTCGGCGTTTCGCTTCTCCGGCGATACCCCGGCTTCCTCGCCCCGGCATTTCAAGAATCCTGGAGAAGATCGACGGCGTCCCGGCCAGCGGTGCAGAGGCGACCGATCCTGACGCTTCTGGGGCGCGCGTCGATCGCTGCCGCTTGCCTCCTCGTGTGGCTCCTACCGGCGGGATCCGCCCGAGCGAGCAATGACTTCTGGAGCGAGACCGGCGCGCCGGTGACGGCCGGTGTCAATACCGTCGACCTGACATTTTCGGCAACGCCGATCGCCGATATCGTGGCTCTGGCATTGACGCCGACCAATGACGGCACCGCGCACGCCGCGACCGGCCAGAGGCCGACCTTCTCGGTCTTCATCACGGCGTCTGCGCCGATCGCCTTTGCGCCGGGCAGCTCGCGCATTTTCGTCCGGTTCACGGATGCGGTCGGCCAGAGCCACGGCGCGACCAGCGTCGCGGTGCTCGCGCAATAGGCTCGGCTGAGTTCGGGCGGCATCGCCTGAACGCCGACCTGCTGTGCGGCATCAGCCGGGCCTGCCCTGACGCAATTGCCTGGAGCGCGGAAACGATCGATTCCGCGAACGCGCCTCGGCAGCCCGGCCGCGATGACGCGGCGCCGAATCGGGGTTGCGGCAATCTTGCGCCTTCGCAACTCTTGAAACCCCCTGTCGTGGTTGACGTGCTGCGCTGGGATTGCGTAAAGTGCCGCCGCTATCCGGTTCGGAGAGTTTCTGGTTCGGCCGTTGCCGCTCCCGGTGCAGTCTTCGATCGGGGTAGAGGGAGTAATTTTGCCAAGACTCGCCGCCGTGAGACCGTCGACGGCCAATGATCGAAGTGCATGCGGCACTCGATAAAATATTCGAAGCGGAGCCCGACATGTTTCTGTCACGTATTCGAAGCGGAGATAGTGCGATCGCACGCCGCCGGCCAATCGCTCTTGCGCTGGCTTCCGCCGCCACTGCGTTGCTCGTAAACGGCTTGGCCGCGGCACCTGCGGCGGCGCAGATCGCAACCACCGCCTATATCGCCAATTTTGGCGACGGCTCCGTCTCCGTCATCGATGTCGCGTCAGGAACGGTCAAGGCGATCATTCCCGCCGGCAAGGAGGCTGACGCCGTCGTGGTGACGCCGGATGGCGGCCATTTCTTCGTTGCGAATTTCGGCGCCAATTCGGTGTCCTTCGGATCGGCCTCGACCAACGCCGTCATTAACGCGATTCCGGTCGGGAGCGGCCCCGTCGGCCTTGCCATGAGCCCCAACGGGGTCGAGGTTTTCGTCGCCAACAGCGCCGGTCATTCGCTGTCCGTCATCAACACGCAATCTGCGCTCGTCACCAAGACGATCACGGTCGGCAGCGGCGCGTCCTCTCCGGCGGGGCTCGCGATCAGCCCGGACAGCAATACCGTTTATCTGGTCGATTCCGGGCTCGGCCAACTCGACATCGTCAATCCGGCGACGGCGTCAGTGACCGGAACCGTCGCCACCGGAAAGATGCCTCTCTCCGTTGCCTTGAGCCCGGACGGCACCATCGCCTATGTCGCCAACAACCAGGATTCGACGGTTGCGGTCGTCGATATCGCCACGCGCGCGGTCACGGCGACCATCAAGGTCGGGCCGCAGCCGACGCAGCTCGCTTTGTCGGCGGACGGCAAGACACTCTATGTCGATAATTCGAATGCGTCCGCGACACCCGCCTCGGGATCCGTTTCGGTCGTCGACACGGCGACGAACACGGTCACCGCGACTATTCCGGTCGGCCTCTCGCCCGACGGCTTGGCGCTGACGCCGGACGGCACGCAGCTCTATGTGCTGAATTCCGGGTCCAACAATATTTCGGTCGTCTCGACGGCCACCGGCAGTGTCGCCAGTACCATCGCGGTTGGACAGGCGCCGCACGGGCGCAGCATTTTCATGGGGCCGTCGCCGAGTGTGCTGGCGGCGTCGGTCCTGCCGGGCGGGCGGTCGGTCGAGGAAGGCAAACCGGCGACGATCTTCGCCTCGATCCTGAACACCAGCGACGCCCCCGTGGAAAACTGCCAGATCGATTTTCCGCTCAACACGATCTTTACGGTATCGCTCGACTACCAAACGACGAATCCTATGACCAACGCCATTAACGGCAAGCTGAACACCCCGGCAAGCATCCCGCCGCACGGGCTGCAGACCTACATTCTGGCCTTTTCGGCAACTTCCGGGATCTCTCTGCTCGATCAGCCGCTCAATTTCTTCTGCGACGGAATCCAGCCGGCGCCCGTCGTGGTCGGTGTCAATACCGTCGATCTGACGGTCTCGACGACGCCGGTGCCCGATATCGTGGCGCTGGCAGCGACGGTGACCAATGACGGTACCGTGCATGTGCCGAATGGCAGCAGCGCGGCATTCGGCGTGGCGACGGTCAATCTCGGCAGTTCCGAGATATTGAGCGTCGAAGCCGATACGGGGACGGCGTCATTGCCGGTATCGATCAGCTTGTGCCAGTCCAACCCGGCGACCGGGGCGTGCCTGGCGCCGCCGACGGGCGGCGGCCTGTCGTTTTCTCCGGCTAGCAATTCGACGGCGACCTTCTCGATCTTCGTGAAGGCAAACGATGTCGTTCCGTTCGCGCCGGGGACGTCGCGCGTCTTCGTCAACTTCAGCGATGCAACCGGCCCGCATGGTTCGACCAGCGTGGCCGTGACGACGGATTAGTCCGAGGATCATTCCAGGCGCGCTCCCGTTAGATCCGAATCTTGATCTGATTCAATAGACTAGAACGCCAATCAGGGTTTGTTCCAAGGCCGTGGCGCGCATCCGTGGGTCGGGTGCCGCCATCGTCCTGCCGGCCGGAACAGTCGCACCCGACGCTCCACGCACCGCCGGCACGGCTGCTAAATTGTCGGCTCCGTGTTTCGCAGGATCGGCGCTCCCCTTGGCCGTGCGGATCCGGGTGACCCGCCAGAAATTCGCCGGCAGCAGCTTGGTGATAACCCTGACGGGGCCGCCATCGACCTTTTCGGTCTCCATGCAGGCTGAAGGCGTGATCGCCTTTGCGACGGCGTGCGCGGCTTGACCAGCGGTGCCGCGGCAAGGCATTAAGCAGGCTTTCCCTAGCCTGCTTACATATCAAGAGTCTTAGCAGCTTGAATTTGCTCGTTTACGAGCAAATTCAACGTGGCTTTAGCCACGCAAGGCTGCTTAGGGGCGGAAGACGGGCAAGACCGGCGGTGTTTCGGCGCGGCGAACCACCTTGGCAAGGACGCGGATGCGGTGGACACTGGGCATCGTCGTTCAGCCTGAGGAGACGCGACTATGGCGATCCGAACGATCCTTGCGCCGACCTGGGGCCATGCCGATGCCGTGCCGCAGCTCGAAGCCGCCTATCAACTCGCCCGGCGCCTCGGCGCCCATATCCAGGTGCTGTTCGTTCAGCTCGATACCAAAGCGGCGCTGATGAACCTGCCGGAGCTGGTCGGCGGCGGTATCGATTTCGAGCGGATCGAGCACGAGAGCGAGACGGCGGCGGTGCAGGCGCGGGCGCGTTTCGACAGCTGGTGCCTGCGCCATGACCTGCCGGCGATTCCGGCCGAATACCCCGCACGCCTGCCGTCCTGCGGCTGGGTGGAGGTGGTCGGGGACTTCAACCTGCTCGTCGAGGAAATCGGCCGGCTTAGCGATTTCATCGTCATCGGCAATGCCGACAGCCGTGAGATGCTGGGCGGGCGCGCCTTTCAGCCCGCCGTGTTCGGCACCGGCCGGCCGACCATGATCGTCGCCGAGCCGCCCGAGGCATTGCTCGACCACGTCATGATCGCGTGGAACGGCAGCCTCGAAGCGGGTAACGCCGTCGCCCAGTCGACCGGGCTGTTGCGCGAAGCCGCCGCCGTGTCGATCTATCCGGAGGGCATCGGTCCGCAGACGGCGCAGGCGTTGGCGACCTATCTCCGCCGCCACGGCATCAGCCGGCCGGAGATCGTCGAGGTGCGGCCGGCAAATTCCGTCGGCGCGTCGATTCTCGCTACCGCCGATGCGGTCGGCGCCACGCTGCTGCTGCGCGGCGCCTACACCAATAGCCGGCTGCGGCAGGCCATTCTCGGCGGCACGACGCGCCATCTTCTGACCTATGCCCGCATCCCGATCGTGATGGCGCACTGAGCCCGGCGCGGCGCTACTCGCCGCGGAACGTGCCGGCCTTCACCGCGAACGGCTTCGCCGTCGGATAGAATTGCGTGAAGGTGGTGTCGACCGCGCCATGGCTCTGGTGGCAGGCATAGCAATCCTGCTCATAGGGCACGAAATCGGCCGGCGCCGTGCCGGTGCTGAAGAAGAAGCCCCAGCCGCCCTTGAAACGCGCCTCGTCATGCACGTGGAATTCGACACCCATCAAATTATCGTTCTGGAACTCGCCGTTCTTGTTGATCGAGCCCTTGCTGCTGCCGCCGCGATCCTCGCGTACGAACACGGTCTTGTCCGGCCAATGTCCGGTGCGCTGGAATTCATGCCAGGCGACGGCATTCACAAAGACGTTGTCGAACATGTGGCCTTCCGCCATGGGTGGTGCCGCGCTGTAGTTCATGTCGTAGCCGGCGCTCAGGAACACCCATTCTCGGTAGTCGGCCGGGACGGCGAGCTTGCCGTCGGGCAAATAAAGCGGGGCGTCAGCTTCCGGCGCGGCGGCGCCGAGCAGCAGGGTCAAGAGAGGGATCGCGGCTTTGGTCAGGCGGGGGATGGGCATGCTTGTCTCCTTCAGGGGCTGAAAGGGCGGGTCCGAAACGGTGGCGGTAATCGGTTGGCGACAGGCCGAACTGCCGGTCGAAGGCGCGGCGAAACGCGTCGCTGCTGTTGAATCCGACCATGCGGGCGATCGTCTCGACCGCGGCCCGCGATCCGGTCAAATGGTCGCGCGCGGCGTCGAGCCGCAATGCCTCGATCTGCTGGCCCGGGCTGACGCCGAAGACCTGCTTGAAGCGCCGGCTGAACTGCCGGACGCCGAGGCCGGCGCGCGCCGCCAGGGCTTCGACCGTAAGGTCCTCGGCCAGATGCGCGGCGACCCATTGCGACAATTCGGCGAAACCGTCGACGGCCAGCGTCTGGAAACGCAGCGGCTCGGAATATTGCCGCTGCCCGCCGGTGCGTTTCAGGTAGACGACCAGGTCGCGGGCGACTGCCAGCGCCATTGCGGGGCCGTAATCCTCTTCGATCAAGGCCAGTGAGAGATCGACCGCGGCGGTGATGCCGGCCGAGCTGTAGAGCGGCGCGTCGACGACATAGATCGCGTCGGGTTCGAGGCGAATGGCGGGAAAGCGCCGTCGGATATCGGCGGCAAATAGCCAATGCGTGGTGGCCCGCCGGCCGTCGAGCAATCCGGCCGCGGCGACGCCATAGATCCCGGTGCAGATCGACACGACCCGCCGCAGCGACGGCGCCACGCGGCGCAATGCGGCGGCGATCGGACCGGCCACCTCCGGCCGCCGCAGCCCGGCGCCGCCCGGCACGAGCAGCGTGTCGAGCGCGCCGGCATCATCGAGCGCGCAATCGGGCAGGATGCGCAAGCCGGGTTCGCTCGCCACCGGGGCGCCATCGAGGCTTACAGTCACCGTGGCATAGGCGCCGCGGCACTGGCTGTTGGCCGAGTCGAAGGCATCGAGCGGCCCGGTCAGATCGAGCGTCTGGAACCCGTCATAGGCCAGGAGGCCGATGCGGATCGGGGGTTCGGTCATGTTCTCTCCTCAGGGCGGTTCTACCGGCGGTCCAACCCATCCGCCATGTCGCGCGTCCGACATTATCGGACATCCGCCGGTTCGGGCGGAGCGGGCGGTCGCGTCCGAAAACAGCGAGACGCCGGGGCAGGGCGGCGCATAATGCGGCACCATGCTTGATCACGCTTCCTGCTATCGTGCGCTCTTGACCCGGGATGCCCGGTTCGACGGGCGCTTCTTCACCGCCGTGACCACGACCCGGATCTATTGCCGGCCGATCTGTCCGGCCAGTCCGCCGAAATTCGAGAATTGCCTGTTCATGCCGTCGGCGGCGGCGGCGCAGGCGGCCGGGTTCCGCCCCTGCCTGCGCTGCCGGCCCGAAGCGGCGCCGGAGCTGGCGGTGTGGCGCGGCACCGCCAATACCGTCGCGCGGGCGCTGCGCCTGATCGATGAGGGGGCGCTCGACGAAAGCGATGTCGAAAGCCTGGCGCTCCGGCTCGGCGTCGGCGGGCGCCATTTGCGGCGGTTGTTCCGCCACCATCTGGGTGCGCCGCCGGTCGCAGTGGCGCAGACGCGGCGCCTGCTCTTCGCCAAGGCGCTGCTGGCCGACACCGCCTTGCCGATGACCGAGGTGGCGCTGGCCTCGGGCTATGGCAGCCTGCGCCGGTTCAACGACGCGATGCGGCGCAGCTGGGACCGGCCGCCCAGCGAATTGCGCCGCGGCTCGCGCCCGCCGCCCGCTTCGGGCGGCGGCGGCGTCATGATCCGGCTGCCCTATCAGCCGCCTTTCGACTGGGCGGCACTGCTGGGCTTCCTTGGACCTCGCTGCATTCCCGGCGTCGAAGCGGTCGAGGGCAATTGCTACCGGCGCACCATCGCGCTCGACGGCCGGCACGGCGTGGTGGAATTGCGCCATGCCGACGATGCGGCGCAGCTGGAGGCGCTGATCCGGTTCCCCAATATCAGCGCCCTGGGCACGATCGTGAGCCGCCTGAAGCGGCAATTCGATCTCGATGCCGATGCCGCGGCGATCGGCGTTCAGCTTTCGGCTGATCCGCTGCTGGCGCCACTGGTCGCTTGCCGGCCGGGGTTGCGCGTTCCAGGTGCCTGGGAACCGTTCGAGCTGGCGGTGCGCGCGATATTGGGCCAGCAGATCAGTGTTGCCGCGGCCACCGTGCTGGCCGGACGGGTCGCCGCGAGCTACGGCGAGCCCCTCATGCTCGAAGACGGCCCGCCGCCGCCCGGCTTGGGCCTGGTTTTCCCGGCGCCGGCGGCGTTGACCGAAGCCGATCCCGGCGTGCTGCGCGTCCCGCGGGCGCGCGCCGCCTGCATCGCCGGGCTGGCATCGGCGCTGCTCCAGCAGCCGGATCTGCTGGCGCCGCTGCTGCCGCTCGATGAGACGGTGGCCGCGCTTTGCCGGCTGCCCGGCATCGGGCCGTGGACGGCGCAATATGTGGCGATGCGGGCGCTGCGCGAGCCCGATGCGTTTCCGTCCGGCGACCTCGGCTTGCGCAAGGCGGCGGCCGGGCCCGACGGCGTACCGACGACGAAGCAGCTCGAAGCGCGCGCCGCGGCCTGGCGGCCGTTTCGCGCCTATGCCGCAATCCATCTGTGGTTCAGCCTGGCGACGGGCGGGGGAGGCTGAGACATGGAGCTGCAGATCGACCGGATGCCGAGCCCGATCGGCATCATCCTGCTGGTGGCCGGAGCACACGGCCTCGTGTCGCTCGATTTCGAAGACTACGAGGTGCGGCTCAATGCCTTGCTCGCCAAGCGCTACGGCGCGTTCCGGCTGGTGCCGGCGCAAGGCAGTCCGGAGGTCCGCGCGGCGCTCCAAGGGTATTTCGCCGGCAATCTCGGCGCCGTCGACGCCATCGCGGTCGACACCGGCGGCACCGGCTTCCAGCGCGAAGTGTGGCAGGGCCTGCGCCGGATTCCCGCCGGCACGGTGACGAGCTATGGCGAACTGGCCGCGTCCTTGGGCCGGGCCGGGGCCAGCCGGGCGGTCGGCTACGCCAATTCGCTCAACCCGATCGCCATCGTCGTGCCGTGCCACCGCGTGGTCGGCCGCGACCGCAGCCTGACCGGCTATGCCGGCGGGCTCGAGCGCAAGCGCTGGCTCCTGGCACATGAGGCGCAGCATTCCGAATGCGATCGCCTGCGCGGCGAAATGGCGCTATCCTACGGCGAGGGAAATTGACAGCAAACGTTTAGCGAGAATCTTCCGGGAGAAGCACCATGGCCGTCCAAGATCAGCATCCCGTCGACTTCAACGGCATCATCGCCCGCGTCAAGGCGATCCTGCTCACGCCGGCCGCGGAATGGGCGAAGATCGAGGCTGAGCCGGCCAGCATCGGCGGCCTCTACACCGGCTACATTCTGATCCTCGCCGCGATCAGGCCGGTGTGCGAGGCGGTCGGCGGCCTCGTCTTCGGATACAATCTCCTTTTGGTGCATTACCGCCCGTCTTTTTTCGGGGCGCTGTCCCAGGCGATCGCCGGCTATGTGCTGTCGCTGATCGTCGTCTTCGTGCTGGCGCTGGTCATCGACGCGCTGGCGCCGAGTTTCGGCGGGCAGCGGGACCGCATCCAGGCACTCAAAGTCGCGGCCTATTCCTGGACGGCGGCCTGGGTCGCCGGCGTCTTCACCCTGGTCCCGGCGCTGTCGTTCCTCGGGCTGGCCGGGCTCTACAGCCTCTATCTGCTCTATCTCGGCCTGCCGATTCTGATGAAAGTGCCGGCAGAGAAGGCGCTGGGATATACGGCGGTGTCGATCTTCGCCGCCATCGCTCTTTATCTCGTGGCCGGTTTGATCGTGTTTCGCGCGGTCGGGTTCGGCGGGATCGCCTCGATCAGTTCGAGTGATCTGGGCGGCGGCAGCGGCGGCCGGATCGAATTCGGCAACGGCAATTCCGTCGATGTCGGCAAGCTGCAGAATGCGGCAGGACAGCTTGGCTCTCTGGCCAAGCAGATCCAGCAGGCGGCGAACGGACCGAACGGCCAGGCGGTCACGCCGGTGTCGAGCGACGCACTGAAGGCGCTGCTGCCCGAGGCGCTGCCCGGCGGCTACAGCCGCACGGAGCGGGAAAGCGGCGCCGTGCTCGGCACCGTCGTCCATGCCGAAGCGACCTACCGCAACGCCGACAAATCGATGAAGGTCAGCGTCACCGACCTCGCCGGGGCCGGCGCCTTCGCGGCGATGGCGGCCGCGTTCGGCGTCGAATCCGACCGCGAAACCGCGACGGGGTTCGAGAAGGTCGGCAGGGTCGGCGGCGTCATGACGATCCAGGAATACGACCGCAAGGCGCAATCCGGGAAATACGGCGTGCTGCTCGACGACCGTTTCATTCTGATGGCCGAAGGCAATGTCGGCGCCTATGACGATCTCAAGAACGCCGTCGCGACCGTCGGCCCGGATCGCGTGCTGAAGCTGCGATAGCGATCGGAGCGGCCGGCCGCTCCGTCATGGGCGGTCGAGGATATGCAGCGTGACGGGCAGCGAGCGGGCGGGCGGCATCCCGCGATAGGTCACACCCTGCTCCAACGCGGTCCACGTCGCCGTGATCTGATAGGTGCCTGGCCGGTTCGGCAGAATACGCTCCGATCCGAGCGACAGGCGCCCCGCGGCGACGATCGTTCCCTTCCGGATCGGGTCCGAACGATCGAAGCGGCTGGAATTCTGCTGGTCCGTGGACCTGAGCAATTCACCGGCCTCGTCGCGTATTTCGATCTCGACGCCGCACGCGGCCAGCGGCGGACCGCGCCAGGGCGTCCAGTCGCGCGCGGTCTGCGTGCAGGCGATACGCAGCGGGATATCGTCACCGAGCAGATAGCTGTCCTTGTGCAGCGCAAGGGCGACGGCAAAACCGTCCGATGGCGGTCCCCACGGCCAGGCTGCGACGGTGAACGCGACCTCGTCAGAGGCGGCGATCGTTTGCAAGCCCTGGCCGCAGGCCGAGACATAGGCGATGTCGTCTTGCCAGATTGGTCCGGGCGCCGGATGGGCGGCGTAATTCAGGATGCCGGGGAATCCGGCCGCGGCCTCCTCGCTCTCCGCGGGGGACCTGCGGCTTGGCCGGTCGCCGTCGCCTTCCTCCTCGACCGGATCGAGCTGTCGGCCGACGAGATTGCGCGGATCCGCGCGCCGGGGCGCGGCCATCAGCCGAATTTTCGTCTCGCCATTCGCGCCCCTCGTCCGCTCGAGCAGCAAGGGCTCCGGGCATGATGCGAGCTCCGCCGAAATGCCGGGGCCGGTAGCGTCCAACTCGGCATGCAGCAGCGGCCTCTCTTCCGTGTAGGTCACCGAGTCGGCGGCGCTCAGCGTCAGGTCGGCCGGCGTCTCGCTGGCGGCCAACTCCGGCGGGTCACGGCGATACGGCGCATATCTGACGGCGGAGCAGATCTTCAGCGGCGTCGCGCTCGACGCCAGTTCGAGGTCGGGCATGCCATCGCGCTGTGTTCGCACGGCGATCGATCTGGTTTCGCCGCAGAAACGGCCTTCCGTAGACCATTCGAGCGGCAAGTAAGCCGATTGTCCCGGCGCCAGATCCATCGGCGGCATTTTTTCCCGCGCGGGGATGCGGTCGGTCTCTGAACAGAGATAGCAAAATACCACCGGGTGGCGATCGCCGAAGAACCGCGACGCTTCAGCGCCTTTGGCGCTCAATCCGGAGCTATCGAGACCTGACATGATGCACGCATGGTCGGATCGATTGCGGAACCGCAGGACCAGCATCTGCTGGTCGGCCAAGTGGGCAAATTGCCCGGTCGCATCCATGTCGGCCGGCTGGCACTCGGCCGCTTGTGCCTGAGAGGGCGGCGCCGGCGGCGCGTCGGCAGCAGCAGCGAAGCGGTGCTCCTGTGCCGTGACGAAGGCGTCGAACAGGGCGGCGATGCCTGAGGCAATGGCTGAATCATCCGCCGCCTGAAAATAGTATTCAGGCGAACTCGCGCAAGATTTCAGCGCGGTCGAGAGCGCGCTGACGCTGCCGGGATGGGTCGCCGGGTTGCCATCCGGGTAGATGATCCGTTGCACGCCTGTCTCATAGGGGTAGCCATCGGGCGGATCCTGGCCGGTCAGGGGGATATACGGCGTTTCCAGTACGGCGACGGTCACGCCGGGCCCGGCCTGTCCCGAATTGTCCTTCATCGCGGCGCAATAGCCGGGATCGAGCGGCTGTGCGTAGAAGACGTGGTTGCCTCCCTGATACAGCGTGTTCGGGAGCGACGGTCCGCGCAAGAATCCGGGGCTATAGCTGTTGTTGCGGCACTGGCCGGTAGCCCCGGTGGTTTCATCCGTTCCTTGCCAGGCCGGAACGCCGTGGACGACCGGCGGCGGGCCGTCCCAGAGGGCGCAATAGGTCGCGCGCGGCACAGGCGGCGGATGAAAAACGCCGGCCGGCGGGCTCCCGAACGGATTGGGTACCGAAGGGATCGCGCCATAGTTCCAGTTCCGGTCGGAACTCAAGCCGTCGGTAACGATGATCACGAATTTCAGCGGATTGTCGGCGCTCGATCCCGCCCCGGGTCGGGTGCCGCCGACCAAGTCCACGAGCGCGGGCAGGACGGCCCGATGCGGCCGGCCGCTCGGATCGATGCCGAAGACCGGCGGGTTCAGATGGGTGTCGAGGCCGATGGTCAGGCGGTTGACGCCGGCTGCGATCGGCGCCAGCGAAGGCTGGTCGGTGACGGCGTATTGCGAGAAATCCGGAACGTCCTGCGTCAATATCGACGCGTCCGGCTCGTCGCCGTCGATTCCTTCATTGAAGCCGTACATGTTGTAGCGGAAATTGCCGAGGCTCACCCGGCCGGTGCCCGCAGCGTAGCGATCGCGGATCTCGGCCAGCAGGCCAGGCGGCTGCGCGAAATCACAGGCGATCTGATCCTTGCCGCCGCAGAAATCCTGATTTCTCGGGTCGTTGACCAGCGCCAGTTTCACCCTGTCGAAGCGCGTCGCGGCCGCGACCGAGGGCAGGTGCGCGACGGCTTCGCCCTGCTGCATGTCGGTCACCGAAAGCGGGGCGCGGTCCCGGTCGTGGCAGGCGAAGGCGCAGGGCGAGTCTTCGTCGGCCACGAAGACCTGGTCCTTGTGGCTCGCGACCCAGGCGGCGATCCTCTCCTCATCGCCCGGCGTGGCGCCGACCATCATCGAAGCCGAACTGTCCAGAATCAGATAGACCTGCGCAAAGGGCGGCGATTTCGGGCCGGCGGCAGCAGGCGCGGAAGTCGCCGCGGCGATGGCCGCTCGGTCGAGCGCGAACAGCGCTGCAACACCGCCGGGGCCGGCGGGCGAGGCCCCGAGAACGCCGAGGATGAGCCCGATCGCGATCGTCCGGATCGAGAGGCGGAGGAGCCGGGCGCGCCGCGATGTGTCTATCGTCGGCGCGGGCCGAATGAGGTGGCGCGTCACGCAATCGCTCCGGAGCATCTCGCTTCACGCTCCTCCTACCATTCCCCGCGGCGGCGGCGGGGATTTATCTTTGGTTGAGCGACAAATCGCGCGAAGCTATGAGTTTCGGGCAGGCCGGGGGGTTCGGTCGCCGACTGGACGACCGCAGACCCCGGCGCTACCGCACCGTCGCCGGCACCGGGTCGCGATGAAAGGCCAGGATGACCAGGCCGCTGACGATGACCACGCCGACCGGGTACCAGAGGCCGGAATAGATGTCGCCGGTCGACGCGATGATGGCGAAGGCGGTCGGTGTCAGGAACCCGCCGATCCAGCCGACGGCGAGATTGTAGGGCACGGAGAACGAGACATAGCGCACCTCGGGCGGGAACATCTCGACCATCATGGCCGCCATCGGGCCGTAGATCATCGCGCAATAGATGATCATGATCAGCAGGATGACCATGACCATGCCATAGTCGATCTCGGCCGGATTGGCCTTGACCGGATACCCGCCCTTGGCCAGCGCCGCGCCCAGGGCCTTGCCGAAGGTCTCGCCCTGCGTCTTGGCGTCGGCGCCGACGGCGTCGTAGCTCGCCACCACGGTGCTGCCGATCTCTATCGTCACAGGCGTGTTCGGCGGTGCCGTCCGGTTGGTGTAGTTGACGCCGCGCGCGGCCAATGTCGCCTTGGCGACGTCGCAGGGCGAGGTGTAACGCTCGAAGCCGATCAGGCGAAACTGCAGCGAGCAGCTTGCCGGATCGGCAACCACCACGGCGGGCGCCCGCTCCTGCGCCGCTTCGAGGGCCGGATCGGCATAATGGGTCAAGCCGTGGAACAGCGGGAAATAGGTCGTGACGATCAGGAGGCAGCCGACGATGACGATCGGCTTGCGCCCGATGAGATCGGACAGGTTCCCGAAGATCAGAAAGAATGGCGCACCCAGCAGCAGCGCCAACCCGCCGACCGTGGTGTTGATCACCGGGTCGATCTTCAGGACCTGCTGCATGAAAATCAGATTGTAGAACAAGCCGGTGAACAGCACGACGGCCTGGCAGGCGGCAAGGCCGAAAAACACGATCAGCATTTTCCGAAGATTTTGCCAGTTGCCGAAGGCGTCGCGCAGCGGCTTCTTGGAGGTCTTGCCCTGGCGCTGGAGGCTCACGAAGGTCGGCGATTCGTCGAGTTTCACCCGGATCGCCAGCGAGAAGAACAGCAGCCCGGCCGATACCATGAAGGAAAGACGCCAGCCCCAATCGGCATAGGCGGCCGGGGGAATGAGGATCTGGCTGCCGACGACCGCGACGAAAGAGAGCAACTCGCCGAGGGCCACGGTGGCCTGCACGAGCGAGGTATAGGTTCCACGTTCATTGGCCGGCGCGAATTCGCCGATATAGACGGCGGCACCGCCATATTCGCCGCCGATGGCAAAGCCCTGGAGCATGCGCACGACGACGAGGAGGATCGGCGCGAGGATGCCGATCGTGGCGTAGCCGGGCAGCAACCCGACGATCAAGGTCGCCACCCCCATGATCGCGATGGTCATGAGGAAGCAATATTTGCGGCCCCACATGTCGCCCAGCCGGCCGAACACGAGGGCGCCGATCGGCCGGACCAGGAAGCCGGACGAGAAGGTCAGGAAGTAGAAGATGACGCCGGCGAAAGGATCAATGCCGGAAAAGAAGTGAGCGGCGAAGATGCCCGTCATCGACCCGTACAACATGAAGTCGTACCACTCGAAGATCGTTCCCATGGAGGTCGCGATGATCGCCAGCCGGTCGTCGACATAGGGGCGGCTCGGCTGAAGCGTGAGTTCGAGAGCTCTTGCCATGGGAAGGTTCGCCTTCTTTGGGTCGTTCTTAACGAATAATCAGCCTCGAAGACGGCCGCTGAAACGGCCGGCGCGGCCGGTGGTTCAGCGATATTCCGTATAGCGCTGCCACAAACCGAAGCCAGCGAGCATGATGGTCCCGGACAAGGCTGCGGCCAGGAGGAAAGGCAGCGTGGTCGCGCTGCGATCCGTGGAGGTCACGCTTGCTCCAAACGCCGCCTCGTCGGCCGCGACGACCGTGCCGATCGCCGCGGTCGTCGCGGCGATCGGCGTTTCGCCGCCATCTGCGGTACCGAGGCACAATTGCACGGCGCCGGCGTAGTCGCCCGACCCGGCGCGCGCCCGGATCTCGCCGGCGCGCCGAAGATATTTCACGAATGACTGGGCCGCCTTGCCGATACCGATCCGAGCGTCCGGATCGCGTGCCGCCACTTGCAGCGCATTGCCCAGAAATCCCTTGAGAGGATTGAATTTGTCGAATTGCCCCGCGGTCGCGGCGGTCTCGGCGTCGGTGAGCTGCTGGGCGACGGCGTCAAGCGTCGTCGGATCGGTTCCGTCGCCCGCGGACCCGACATGGTTGCCGCCGGCCGCGTTGCCGAACTCGAAGATCTGCCGCGCCAGTTCGGCGAAGCTGTTTATCCGCGACTGGCCGAGCCCCTGGTCGGCATTCTTGCCGCGCGTCGAGGACAGCCAGATCTCCTCATCCGCGCGGATCAAATTCGCCGTCATGTCGGCCGAGTAAAGCGTGTCCAGCCGGTCGAAGAACCGCTCCTTGGCGCTCGCGAGATCCTCGCGGGTGGCGACCGAGACGTGCAGGAAATAGAGGAGGAAGACGGCGAGATGCAGCGATGCGGTCGCGAGCGGCACGTTGAGGAAGCGGCGGGTCCGCCGCGCGAGGAAGATCTGGGTGGCGATCAGGATCGCCAGGAGTGCCGTGACCGGCAGGACGGTCGCCAGGAACGAGGTCTGGGCGCGCTCCTGATAGGTCTTCACCGCGGTCTGCAGATTGGTCGTCGCATTGGCTGCGGCGCGACGCGCCTCGGGCATGATCTCCTGGCGCAATTTCTGCGACGCTTGGTCGATCGATTCGGCGGTAATGGCGAGCGGTCCCGATGCCGCTTTGGCCGCGCCTTCGGAGCCATTGGCCAGCGAAAAATACGTCCACAGCCGCGCCATGATATTTCGCAGCGAATCGGCCGTATTGTCGTCGGCGCCGATGCTCCGGTTGATTTCGACGATCTGGTCGGCGACATTATCGATATCTTTACGATATTTGGGGCCATTAAGCGAATTGTCGAGCGCCGTCGCGGCGATCTCCGCATCCATGTCGGACAGCACGACGCTCAAGCGCTCCGCGGAAATGACCGGCTTGACCGAATGTCCGACCTGCTGGGCGGCATGCTGCATGCTCGTGACGGAGGTCACCGAGATCGCAAACGCCATCAATGCGACGCCGACGATGATGGCAAAGGCTCTTTCGATCACCCAAGGCGTGGTCATCGTGGTCAGCGTGGTCCGCACGGTGAACAGCCGCGTGCCAACGCCAAACATCATTGCATTCGCCATAGCTGACTAGTCCACTTGACGAGGGTTCGATCCAACATTGCAAAGATCGGGTAGTAACTGTCTATGGCAGGTTAACGTTGAACCGGCTCTGTGTGACGGCGCCCCTCATGTGGCGTGTCATGGTTGTATCCGGTAAGCAAAACTTATCGAAAGAGGCAGCGCGACCAATCGTTGCAACCCCATTGCCGAAATCCGCGGCGATCGAGTATGCCGTCCGTTGCAAAAAGGCATTCCGTCTGCCGCAACGACAAGGGCGTCTGTAAATCATGTCCATTACCCCGACATGGCGGCGCGGCGTCGCCGTCGCGACCGTCCTTGCGCTTGCCGCACCGGCCTGTGCCGCCGCTGCGAGCGACGATGATAGCGTGCGCATTAACGAAATCCAAATGATCGGGACACACAACAGCTACCATGCCGGGCTGACGCCGGGAGTGGCGACGCTGTTGCAGCAGAAGGCGCCCGTGGTGTTCGCCGGACTCGACTATCAGCATCCCGATCTGGCGGCGCAGTTGTCGAGCGGTGTCCGGCAGGTCGAACTCGACATCTATGCCGACGCTGCAGGCGGCCGCTATGCCCAGCCGAAGGGGCCCCTGCTGGTCACGGCCGCCGGCCTGCCCGCGGACCCCGATCCCGATCCGCAGAACCTGATGCTGAAGCCCGGCTTCAAGGTCATGCACATTCAGGACATCGACTATGTCAGCAATTGCCAGCCTTTCGTGGCCTGCCTGGCGCGCATCCGCGCCTGGTCGAAGGCCCATCCTCGGCACGCGCCGATCTTCATCCTGATCGAGACCAAGCAGGACGTGCCCAAAGCGCCGATTCCCTTGACCGAGCCGGAGAAATTTACGCCCGCCGTGTTCGACGCGCTCGACGCCGAGATCCGTTCGGTGTTCAAGCCGAACGAAATGATCGTCCCGGACCAGGTGCGCGGGCACTTCACGACGCTCGAAGCGGCCGTCAAGGCGAAACGCTGGCCGACCCTGGGCCAGGCGCGCGGCAAGGTCGTGTTCCTGATGGACCAGCGCGCGGTCGGGCCGGTCTATCTCGACGGCCATCCCTCCCTCAAAGGCCGGGTGATCTTCACCAATGCCGAACCGGGCCAGCCGGATGCGGCTTTCACCGAGCAGAATGACGGTACGCCGGACGCGATCGACACGCTGGTTCGCCAGGGCTATCTGGTGCGCACGCGGACCGATTCGGACACCAAGGAGGCACGGACCAACGACACGTCGCGCCGCGATCTGGTCATGGCCAGCGGCGCGCAGTTTCTCAGCACCGATTACCCGCCCGCCGAGCCGGCGAAATGGCCGGGCGGCTACGCCGTGCGCTTCGCCGGCGCCGCGCCGGTGCGTTGCAACCCGGTGTTGCGGCCGGTCCGCTGCCGGGATGAAGGGCTCGACCAGGCCGGTCCGCCGCTGAAGCAGAGCGCGGCGGCGGCCAGATAGGCCCTCGAACGAGGGGGCGGGTCAATAGTTCGGCCACAAACCCGGCGTCGCCAATTCGATGACATGGCCGTCCGGATCCTCGAAATAGAGGCTCCGGCCGCCGGCCGGCCAGGTTACCTCGCTGCGCAGTTCAATACCGCGTGCAGCCAGATGCGCACGCCACGAATCGTAATCCACGGCGGCGATGGCGAAGGCCATGTGCAGCCGGCCGCTGCCGTCATGGCCGGGGATGACGCCGCCGCCGGTCGGCATGTCGTCGCTGCTCCGGCCTTGCGCGAACAGCAGCAGCACGCCGCGGGCGCCGGCGTCGAGCGCCGCCAGGCGCGGCGTCGTCAGCATCGGTTTCAGGCCGAGATGCTCGACATAGAACCGGGTGCTGCGCGCCAGATCTGCAACGTAGAGTGCCGATTCCAGGAGGCCGGAGAGCGCCGGCGCGGGGCTCGAACCGACGCGCTCAGAAGTCGAGATCGGCATAATGCTCCGGCGGCGGATGGCCCGGCACATGGTCGGCCAGCAGCGGCCGGAAGGCCGGTCGCGACTTGATGCGGGCGTACCAATCCTTGGCCGGCTCGTGATTGCCCCAAGGCACATCGCCGATATAGTCGAGGACCGATAGATGCGCCGCCGCCGCAATGTCGGCGAGCGAGAAATGATCGCCGGCCAACCAGCGCCGGCGCTCGACCAGATAGGCGATATATTCAAGGTGGTGGCGGATATTGACGTGGCCGGCGCGGATCGCGGTCGAGTTCGGATTGCCGTAGCCCATCATCCGCTTGACCATCTTCTCGCCGACGAGATTGAGCGTGACCTCGCGGTTCATCTTGAGATCGAACCAGGCGACCAGCCGCCGCACTTCGGCGCGGTCGACCGGGTCGATGCCGATCAGCGGTCGCTCGCGATAGACCTCTTCCAGGAATTCGCAGATCACGCCGGAATCCGGGATTACGCGGCCATCGGCTTCGACCAGCACCGGCACTTCCGCCGCCGGGTTCATTTCCAGGAATTCCGGCCGCCTTTCCCAGACGCGCTCATGCTTCAGCTCGAAATCGAGGTTCTTCTCCTTGAGGACGACGCGGACCTTGCGGGAGAACGGGCAGAGCGGGAAATGGAACAGGGTGCGCATCGGCGGGCCCTTAAGGCTTCGGTCGAGGAGGCTTCGGTCGGCGACGGACGCCTATCCTCGTCTCATCACCTGCCGACTGCAATCCACCTGTGACGATTTCCGCCGCTCCGGCGCGGCCCCGTCACGAATCATAGGCGACGACGGAGTCGAACGGCACGTCGAGTTTGCCGCGGCCGCCGAGGAAGCTGAGTTCGATGATGCTGGCCGCGCCCACGACGTCGCCGCCGACCTGCCGGCACAGCCGGATCGCCGCCGCCATCGTGCCGCCGGTCGCCAGCAGATCGTCGAGCACGACGACCCGGCTGCCCGGTCGGATCGCGTCGCTTTGGATCTCGATCGTATCGGTCCCGTATTCGAGGTCGTAGGTCAGCGGCACGGTGGCGCCCGGCAGCTTGCCGCGCTTTCTGACCATGACGAAGCCGCAGCCGAGGGCCAGGGCCAGCGGCGCGGCGACCAGAAAACCTCGCGATTCGATGCCGACCAGCAGATCCGGCTTGCCCGGCTCGAGCGTCTCGGCCAGGCGCCGGACTGTCTCGCGCCATGCGCCGGGATTCGCCAGCAGGGTCGAGATGTCGTAGAACAGAATGCCCGGCTTCGGAAAATTCGGTACCGAGCGGATGTGATCCTTGATGTTCATGGTCCTGGACCGGCGCTCCCGGGTGCTGTCTCGGCATCGTCCAGACCTCATGTCGCGAGAGGTCCGGAACCCCGGGCAATCTAGCGCGTTCATCGACTGCGCCTAGCGTTTTTTCTGATCTTCACGCAATCGAGAGCATGGTGCGGGCAGCGACCGCTCGTGTAGACTCCCTCAAGACATGGTCCTTTCGCTCACCCCGCCCCGTCCGGCCGATGCCGCCTGGTTCGATACGAGGCGCGACGGCGATCTGCTGCGCGTCGCTGCCGGCGGGCGCTGGGTGCTGGGCGAAGCCCGGCGGCTGGACCACGCGCTGCGCGGATTGGCGGTCGAGGGCTGCCGTCGCGCCGAGATCGACTATGGCGCGGTCGACCGGCTGGACACGATCGGCGCGTGGCTGCTGCTGCGCACGCGGCGCGAACTCGAAGCGCGGCATCTGGCCGTCGCGGTCGTGAACGTACCCGAGGCATTGCTGCCGCTGGTCCGCACGATCGACCACGATTGCACGGCGCCGCCGGTGACGCTGCCCTATCACCAGACGCTGCTCTGGTTTCTCGACCGGGTCGGCCGCTCGGTCGTCGAAATGGGGCGGTGGGGCTACGAGCTGCTGGGCTTCTTCGGCGGCGTCTCCTATGAGACGATGGCGACGATCGTCCAGCCGCGCCGGTTGCGCTGGGCGGCGCTGATCAACCAGATCGAGGAGACCGGGCTTAACGCGCTGCCGATTCTGGGGCTGCTGTCGTTCCTGATCGGCGTCGTGTTCGCCTTTCAAGGTGCCGATCAGCTGCGCCGCTTCGGCGCCGAAGTCTTCACCGTCAATCTGCTCGCCATTTCGATCCTGCGCGAGATCGGCGGGCTGATGGCGGCGATCATCGTCGCCGGCCGCTCCGGCTCGGCGTTCACGGCGCAGATCGGCACGATGAAGGTCAATGAGGAGATCGACGCGCTGGAGACGCTGGGGCTCAATACCGTCGAGGTGCTCGTGCTGCCGCGCGTCATCGGCCTCATCCTGGCCCTGCCGCTGCTGACCTTCTACGCCAATGTGATGGGCCTGACGGGCGGGGCCATCATGAGCTATTTCGACCTCGGCATCACATTGCCGGCCTTCCTGCGCCAGCTGCGCGGCGCGCTCGGCGACTGGACCTTCTGGGTGGGCATCATCAAGGCGCCGGTCTTCGCCTTCATCATTGCGCTGGTCGGTTGTTTCGAGGGGCTCCGGGTCGAGCGCAATGCCGGGAGCGTCGGCCGCATGACCACGCAATCCGTCGTCGCGTCGATCTTTCTCGTCATCATTGCCGACGCCATGTTCTCCGTTCTGTTCGACCTGCTCGACATATGAAACCGCCGGCCGATTCCTCGGACATCGCCATCAAGGTCGAAGGGTTGCTGACCCGGGTCGGCGGCCATGTGCTGCACGATCACGTCAGCCTCACCGTGCGGCGCGGCGAAGTTCTGGGCGTGGTCGGAGGATCCGGCGCCGGGAAATCCGTGCTGCTGCGCACCATCATCGGCCTGAATCGGGCGGTGCGCGGCCGCATCGAAGTGTTGGGCCAGGACATGACCCGGTTGTCGGGCCAGGCGCTGCGCCGCGTCCAGACGCGCTGGGGCGTGCTGTTCCAGGACGGCGCCCTGTTCAGCGGCCAGACCGTCGCCGAGAACATCCAGTTGCCGCTGCGCGAACACACTGACCTGCCGCAGGCGCTGATGGACGAGGTCGCGTCGGTCAAGCTCAGCCTGGTCGGGCTGCCGCCGGACACTGCGGGGAAATACCCGGCCGAGCTTTCCGGCGGCATGCGCAAGCGCGCCGGCCTGGCGCGGGCGCTGGCCCTCGACCCGGAACTCCTGTTCCTCGACGAGCCGACGGCCGGGCTCGATCCGATTTCCGCCAATCAATTCGATGAGTTGATCCGCGACCTCCAGAAAAGCCTGAATCTGACCGTGTTCATGGTGACGCACGATCTCGACACGCTGCGCGCGACCACCGACCGGATCGCCGTGCTGGTCGACCGGACCTTGCACATCGGCACGATTGCAGAACTCCGGACCGACCCCCATCCTTGGATCCACGAATATTTCTCCGGCGCCCGCGGCCGCGCCGCCCTGGCGTCTTGAGGGAAGGAACCGGACGATGGAAACCAGAGCGAATTATGTAGCGGTCGGCGTCTTCGTCCTGATCATGCTGGCCGGCCTCTTCGTCGCATTGATCTGGCTGCTGCGCCTGCAATTCCGCACCGAATACAGCTATTACGAGACGCATTTCGAGGGGCCGGTGACAGGCCTCGGCAAGGGCGCCGCGACCAGGCTGAACGGCATCGAAGTCGGCAGGGTCCAGGACATCGAATTCGATCCCGACGACCCCAAGCTGGTCGTGGTGATCCTGCAGCTCAATGCCGGGCTGGTGATCCATTCCGATGCGGTCGCGTCGCTGGAGACGCAGGGCCTGACCGGCGTCTCCTATGTCGAGATCACGGGCGGCACCAAGGGTTCGCCGCCGCTTGCGGCGCAGGACGGCGCGCGCTACGCGATCATTGCGTCGAAGCCGTCGTCTTTCCAGGCCGTCGTGAACAGCGCTCCCGACGTCGTGGCGAAGTTGCAGGTGCTCAGCGACCGGCTGGTGGACCTGATGAACGACGACAACCGCAAGGCGATCCGCGAAACCCTTGCCAATGTCCGCGACACGACGGCGGTGATCGGCGGCCGCGCCAAGGATCTGGACCGGATCATCGCCGATGCCGCGACGGCCAGCCACAATCTGGCCGGAGCGTCGGCATCGCTCGACGACATTCTGGGCAAGGTCGATCGCGACATCGACAAGATCGGCGGGATCATGGCCTCGGCCGACGGTGCCATGAAGAAATTCGACCATGCGGCCGGCGATATCGAGTCGGTGATCGACACGGCCAAGCCGCAGCTGCGCGACTTCGCCACGACCGGGGTCAGCCAGTTCACTCAGCTGCTGAGCGAGACGCGTACGCTCGTCGCCAATTTGAGCCGGGTCTCGGAGCAGATCGAGCGCGACCCGACGCGGTTCCTGTTCGGCGACCGGCGCGAAGGGTACAACCCGAAATGACCGAAACCGGCCTCGGCGGCGCTTCGCGCCGGCGCTTCCTGATATTCTCCGGCGCTGTCTTGCTGCTGCCGGGCTGCAGCAGTTTGCTCGGCCAGCAGCCGCCGCACCTTTACACGCTGCCGTCCAAGCACACCTACGATGCCGATCTGCCGATGGTGCATTGGCAATTGATCGTGGACGAACCGATCGCGCCGCAAAGCCTGGACACGATCCGCATTGCGCTGTCGCGCAGCCCGACCCAGCTGGATTATTTCGCCGATTCGGCCTGGACCGACCGGGCGCCGCTGATGATCCAGGGCCTGATCATCGAATCATTCGAGAATACCGGCAAGATCGTCGCGGTCGGGCGCTTCGCCAGCGATCTCCGGGCGGATTACGTGCTGCAGACGGAACTCCGCGATTTCGAAGCGCGCTATTACGGCGGGATCGAAGGGCCGCCCGAAATCTATGTCCGGATCGAAGCCAAGCTGGTCAAGATGCCGGAGCGGGAAATCATCGGGAACACCAATGTCGTGCAGACGGTGACGGCGCCGCGCAACGACATCGACAGCATCATCGGCGCCTTCGACGACGCGCTCGGCAGCGCCATGAAGCATCTCGTCGAATGGACCTTGCGCACGCCGCACTGAGGACCCGGCGGGACATTTTCCCGCTGGTCGCGGGCTGCCCGACGCGGGATAATGCCGGTGTCTTGGTCTTCGTCATAATCGGGTCTCGGATTGACGCTTTCGCCGAAGCCGGCCTCTACGCGCTCGTCAGCGCCGGCACCAATCCGTGCCGCCGATCCGCGCCGCCGCGCGGCACTCGACCTGGTCAAGGTCGATACCGCGCTGCGCCGCGAAGGCGGCTCGCTGTTCACGGCGCTCGGCGGTGGTACGCCTGAATTTCGGCCGGGCGAACATTTTCCGCCGGGCGAGGTATGGGACGCCGAAACCCACGCGCAATACTTCTACCACGCTCATCCGGAAGGCCAGCGGGCCGGCGGCGAGCACGGCCATTTCCATCTGTTCCTCGGGCAGCGCGGCATGCCCGCCGGGATGACGCCGCTCGTGCTGCCTGAAATGGGGCTGCCGCCCCCGGTGCAGCGGACGGAATTGGGCGATCCGGGCACGCATCGCTCGCCCCGCGACCGCGGTGTGTTCTGCCACTTGATCGGCCTCAGCATCGATGCTCACGGCCGGCCGATCGCGCTCTTCACGACCAATCGCTGGGTCACCGGCGAGACCTGGTACCGGGCCGAAGACGTCGTGCACCTTATCGACCGCTTCGATTTCGCGGTCGCCACGGCCACGCTGCTCGACCGCTGGCTGGCGGCGGTGCTGCGCGTGCTGAAGCCGGCCATCGTCGATCTCGTGCTCGCGCGCGACGTCGCGATCATGGATTGGCGACGGCGGCGCAGCCGGCAACACCATGTCTTTGACGACCGGCGGCTCGAAATCGTCTCGCAGGCTCCGGTGAATTTTGCCGCCGAACTGGAAACGCTGCTCGCTGACATGGCGTAACGGACGCATCTCCGGCGCCCGGGTCTGTCCTCGTCGGTCTTGATCCGCCCACGGGGCGGACAAAAAGTCTTGTTTTTCGCCCCGGCCGGAGCTCAGCCCTTGCGGCCTGGCGGTACCGAACGCAGCTCTGGCGGAGCCTGCCTCCGGCGCGGATCTCGCATATGTTTCATATGATTAGCGCCACATCTCCAGGCGATGACGGCGCGGGAGATCGGGCTGGCAGGAAAAAACGCGCCAGTCCGACGCGGGTGCATGCAACCACGCGGTCCTTCGGCGCCCGTTAATACAAGTCCCGGATTATGCGGGGAGCGGCCACAACGGCGGCGTGTTTGCCGGCGCCGCCCTTGGCTATCGAATGCGGCAATGGGTGGGGAGATCGGCGATGCGCGACAACGGCCCGGTGACCGGACAGGAGGTGCCGCTGCCCCCGGGCACGCTCCTGGTGTCGCGGACCGACCCCAAGGGCCGCATCACATTCGTCAACCAAGGCTTTATCGAGATCAGCGGCTATTCGGAAGCCGAGCTGATCGGCGCGCCGCACAATATCGTCCGCCATCCCGACATGCCGAAGGAGGCTTTCGCCGATCTCTGGGCGACGGTCCGCAAGGGCGATCCCTGGGAAGGGCTGGTCAAGAACCGTACCAAGTCGGGCGATCATTATTGGGTCCGGGCCAATGTCACGCCGATTCGGGTCGATGGCGAACTCGCCGGCTTCATCTCGATCCGGAGTTGCCCGTCGCGGGAGGAGGTGGCGCAGGCCGAGCGCGCCTATCGCGCAATCCGGAGCGGCCAGCAGCGGTCGCTTGCCCTAAACGCCGGCGAGATCTCGAAACAGAGCCTCGGCGCGGGCCTCCGCCGTATCGTGTCGAGCGTGGCGGGAAGGCTGATCGCGGCCTTCGCGATTCTGACCGTTGCCGTGCTCCTGACCGGCTATCTCGGGCTGACGGCTCTGGGCAACGCCTCCGGCGCCATGGCGCGCATGTATATCCAGAGCACGCAGCCGGCCGCGTTGCTGTCTGACATTTCGAATCGGATGCGGGAGAACGTCACGATCTGCTTCGAGGCGGAATCGGCGCTGGAGGCGGATGACAAAGCCGCTATTCCGGCGCTTCTGACGACGGCGCGCGCGAATGTCCATCAGATCGACCTGGATTTCGAACAATACACCGCGGCGAATGTCGCGCCCCGGACACAGAAGCTCGCCGAGAAGCTGAAGTCGGAGCGCGCGACCTACGCCGAAAAGGTTCTGGCGCCGGCCTTCAAGCAGGCGGAGGACGGCGACCTGGCCGCGCTGCGGCAGAGTGTGAAGCACATCGCGCCGCAATTTGCCGCACTCTACAAGCTGAGCAAGAACCTGTTGGATATCCAGATCCTGCTGGCCGGCGACGAGTACGCGGCGGGCCAGGACGCCTATGACTGGCAGGTGAACCTCTTCGTCGGGCTCTTGAGCCTGGTCTTGGCTGCGGCGATATGCGCCGCCTGGTTCCTGCTCCGGACGATCCGCCGGCCGTTGGTAGCGCTCGAAGGCCAATTCGACTCGATCGCCATCGGTGATGTCGACAGCCGCATTCCGACGCCGGCCGCCGTCGAGTTCGCCCATTTGACGGCGCAGCTGCGTGCGCTGCGCGCCCGGCTGATCTACGGGCAGCAGGAGAAGCAGGAACACGACGCCAAGCAGAAGGAGGCGAGCCGGCAATTGCTCCTGGACACCTGCGACACGATCGAGGCCGATCTGCAATCGACGGCGGTCGATGTGGAGCGCGCCAGCGAACATGTCGTCGGAAATGTCGCGGAGTTGCGCACGGCGATCGACCTCGTCCGCGAATCCACCGTCACCGTTTCGTCGGCGTCGCAGCAAGCGAGCGAAAACGCGTCGAGCGTCGCGGCTGCGACCGAGCAGCTGAGCGCCGCCGGCGCGGAAATTGCGCGCCAGGCGTCGCGTTCCAGCCTCATCGCGCGCGAAGCGGTCGGCGGCGCCGAAAAGGCCGCGACCGCCGTCGCCACCATGGAGGTCGCGACCGGACGAATCGGCGAGGTGGTCAAGCTCATCGCCGACATTGCCAGTCAGACCAATCTGCTGGCGCTGAACGCGACGATCGAAGCCGCGCGCGCCGGCGAGGCCGGCAAGGGCTTTGCGGTTGTCGCTAACGAAGTCAAGTCGCTGTCGAACCAGACACGCAACGCGACCGACCGGATCGCCGAGCAGATTGCCGGCGTCCGCGACGCTGTGCAGGGCAGCGTCGTGGCGATCCAATCGGTCATCGAGGTCATCCGCGAAATCGATCAGGCCGCGGCGGCAACGGCGGCCGCGGTCGAGGAACAGGCGGCGGCCAATGGCGAGATCGGTCGCAGCGCCGCCGAGACGGCGGGCGGCGCCGCCTTGGTTGCCGATAGTATCAGCGACGTCCAGAAGCGCACCGACGACATCACCGTCGTCTCGAGCGCGGTGCTGAGCAATGCCGAAAAGACGGCGGCGGCGATCACCGACCTGAAGCGGCGGCTGGTTCTGACGCTCCGGCAATGCACCGCCGGCGACCGCCGTCGCGACGACCGTCTGCCCTGTTCGATCCCGGTGACGCTGATGATCGGCGCGCAGCACTCGGCCTGCACCGCCATTGACCTGTCTCCGGGCGGTGCGTTGATCGCCGCGGAGGGATTGCCCGACGTTACGGCGGGCGAGCATGCCGCAGTGGAGCTGAACGGCGTCGGGCAGGTCCGATGCAAAGTCGTTGCACTCAGCCCGTTGGGATTGCATCTGCAATTCCTCGACACCGATGCGACAACAACGGCGGCGTTGCGGCGGCGCCACCAGGAGCTGAAACAGGGCTATGGAGCCTTCATCGACACGGCGCAATCGGTCGCGAAGTCGATCGCCGCACGGCTCGAAGCCGCGATCGAACGGAAGGAACTCGGGGCCGACGCGCTGTTTTCGCTCGACATGGTGCCGGTCCAAGGCAGCGACCCGGAGCAGTTCATTGCGCCGTTCAGCCCGCTGATGGAAAAAATTCTGCCTGAGATCCAGGAACCAGTGCTGGCTGCGAATCCGCGCGTCGTCTTCTGCATCGCAGCCGCGAAGAACGGCTATATCCCGGTGCACAACACGCGCTATTGCCAGCCCCAGCGGCCGGGTGAGCGGGATTGGAACATCGCCAATTCGCGCACGCGCCGCATCTTTGCCGATCGGGCGGGCCTCGGCGCAGCCACCAATGCGCGACCGTTCCTCCTGCAATCCTATCTGCGCGATATGGGCGGCACCCGCGTCCGCTTGAACGAGGTCGATGCACCGATCACCGTCCATGGCCGGCATTGGGGCGGGTTGCGACTCGCCTTCCATGCTGAGGAACGGGGCGAGCCGGCGGCCTATTCGAAATCGGCAGTCGCCGGGATTCAACGGTAGAGAATTTAAGCCGATGTAAATCCACCGGCGATACTCTATCCGAGCTTTTGTCGGGCGCGTTAACGCCGTGATTTCGAATCCCCGTTCGGCTGCGGAGTCAATATTCATGCGGTCGGCGGCTGGTGAACCGAGGGCGCAACCCAATGTTGGCACGTAATGGCAGTCCCGGGCTGGACCTGTACGGCCAGGCAGCGCGAGGCTTGTGCCTTGTCCTCTTTCTGCTTGCGCTGGTCGGGTTGCCGATACGTGCGGCCTTCGCCGTCCCGGCTTTTGCCGTCCAGACCGGGCAGCCCTGTGCCGTCTGCCATGTCGGCGCCTTCGGCCCGCAGCTCAAGAAATACGGCCGCGATTTCAAGATGTTCGGGTTCACGGCCAGCGACGGCAAGGCGCATTTCCCGCCGCTCGCCGTCACCGGCTGGACCTCGTTCAACAATACCGCCAAGGACGAGCCCGGCAACATCCCGCATGTCGGGCCGAACGACAATTTCGCGTTCGACCAGATCTCGATCTATTACGCCGGCCGCATAACCTCTACGACTGGCGCCTTCTCACAATTCACCTATTCCGGAGTGGACCGGGATTTCCATTGGGACAATCAGGACTTCCGCTGGATCCATGACGGCGAGTTGTTCGACGAGGATTTCCTGGTCGGCCTGACCGCGAACAACAACCCGACCGTCACCGATGTGTGGAATTCGACCCCTGCCTGGGGCTTCCCCTACAACGCGTCGGCGATCGCCGCCGGCCCGGCCGCCGCCGCGCAGATCGACGGTGCGCTCGGTGGGGCCGTGGCCGGGCTCGGCGCCTACGCCTCGTGGAACGACTGGGTCTATCTGGAGATCGATGGCTACAAGGGCCTCGGCCGCGACGTTCGCAACGCCTTCGGCGCGACGCCGGTGACCGGAACCGATTCAGTCGACGGTATTTCGCCCTACTGGCGGGCCGCGATCGAACATGATTTCGCCGAAGGCGAGCACAGTTTCGAAATCGGCACTTACGGCCTGCGGACCTCGGTCTTCCCGGCCGGTATCAAGATCGGCCGGTCCGACGATTTCACCGATGCCGCGCTCGACGCCAACTACCAATGGATCGCCAACCCCAAGAGCGTCACCTCCAGCGTCATCTCGGCCCACGCGACCGGGATCTGGGAAGACCAGAATCTCGCCGCGAGTCAGGCGCTGTTCGGGACGAATGCGCATGACTGGCTGCGCGAATGGCGCGCCGACGTCTCCTATTCTTACGACGCGACCTGGACGCCGACGATCCAGCGCTTCGATGTTCATGGCAGCACGGATGCGGCGCGCTTCGGCTCGCCGAACGGCGCCGACACCAATGGCTGGATTGCGGAACTGGCCTTCGTGCCCTGGGGCAAGCCCGATTCGCCGGTCAATTGGGCGAATGCGCGGCTCGCGCTGCAATATGTCGCCTATGATCGGTTCAACGGCAGTACGAGCCATGCCGGCGATGCGAACACAATTTTTCTTAACCTTTGGCTGGCATTCTCGCCCAACCCATAGTTGCCGAAATGCATGCTGCCCGTTACAGGAGACCGACCTCCATGATCACCTCGCTCGCCGCGCAGATTGTCCGTCGCTCTTGCCTCGCTCTGGTCGCGATCCTTGCCGTTTCGGCGTCGCGGCCGGCTGCGGCAGCGGATGTGTCGGTCGATCAGGTCGGGCAGAAATTTTCGCCGAATTCAATCACCGTGAAGGTCGGGGACACGGTGCATTTCAAAAATGGCGACGACGTCACGCACAATATCCAGGTAACGGACTCGGACGATTCGAACGAGGATGAGGGCCTGCAGAAGCCGGGCGAAGAGATCAAGCAGACCTTCGACAAAGCCGGCCAGTTCAGCGTCCATTGTGCCATCCATCCGCGCATGAAGATGACGATCGCGGTGAAACCCTAAGCGCCGGCTGAGCGGCCGGGACGCCGCGCCGTGGCCGCGCCGCGCGCCGGGATCGCCGTGGCACTCCTCCTGCTCGGTGCGGCCGATACCGCAAATCGAGGTCCGGGCGATTCCGCCGGAACACTAGCGGTAACGCTGGAAGCATCGCCGCAGACTCTGCATTTCGGCGGCGCCGCTGTCGACGGCATGACCTACAATGGCGACTACGCGGGGCCGGTGCTGCGCGTGCGGCCGGGCGAACGGCTCCAGGTCGATTTGATCAACCATCTGGCCGAGCCGACAAATCTCCATTTCCATGGCATCAAGGCGTCGCCCCTGGGCCATGGCGACAACGTCCATGTCGTGGTCGAACCCGATGCACGGTTTCGCTATGACCTGATCATTCCCCCGGATCAGTCGCCAGGCCTCTATTGGTATCATGCCCATCTACACGGGCTGTCGGAAGGCCAGATCCGCGGCGGGCTGAGCGGCGCGATCGTGGTGGAAGGCTTGGCCGAGCGCTTTCCGGAGCTTGCCGGGCTCGGCGAGGATCTCTTCGTGCTCAAGGACATCGAGTATGACGAGAGCACCGATCCGATCATCGAGGACCAATTTCACGAGTTGATCCAGTCGATCAACGGCAGCACCATGATCGAGAAGCGGCTCCGCCCGGGCGAGACGAGGCTGTGGCGGTTCGGCAACCAGAGCGCCAATCTCTACTTCCATCTGGGCGTTGCCGGACACAAATTCCGGGTGGTCGCCGAGGATGGCATCGCCGTGCAGAACGCAATCGACCTCGACCGGCTCGACATCAAGCCGGCCGCGCGGCTTGAAGTGCTGGTGACGGGCGGCGCGCCGGGAGTCTACGATTTGGTGTCGTACGGCGTGCCGACCGGTGCCGGCGCCGCGTTCAGCCCGAACCGCGTGCTCGGTCACGTCACCGTCGATGGCGCACCGGCGCCGCCGATCGCCCTGCCGATCCCCGCGAGTCCGGCCGCCGATCTGAGCGACCGGACGATCGATGCCGTGCGCCGCTTCGAGTTCTCGCAATCCCTGGACGGCGAGCGGTTCTTCATCGACGGCAGACTCTACGACCATGATCGGATGGATGTGCGGGTGCCGCTCGGCCATGTCGAGGAATGGACGATCCGCAATGCCTCGGACGACCTCCATGTCTTTCACATCCACCAGGTCAGCTTCCAGATCGTCGAGATCAACGGCCGGAAGCAACCCTTCAATGGCCAGGTCGACATTGCGCGCGTGCCCGAAAGGGGCGAGATCAAGATCCGGCTCGCCTTCACCGACCCGCGTATCGTCGGCCGCTTCGTCTTCCACTGCCACGTCTTGAAGCATGAGGACAAAGGCATGATGGCCAATATCGAAGTCTACGACCCGGCGGCCGGTGGCCTGTTCCACCGTTTCCAGGCGCTGCTCGAGCGCGCGCGCCTAGCCGTATTGGGCCTGCCTGCCGCGCTGTGCGGCAGGCCCGGCTAGTGCCGAAATCCGAATGGTGATGTCGCTTCGGTGCTGCAACCGTCAATCCCATGTCTTCGATCAGCGTCGTCGGCAAATCGTCCCGCAGCGTCCCACCAAATCCGCCGCGGAACTTGAGACGGTGCCGGCTGATCTGGTGGTGTCGGCAAAAGATACGCCGACGGCGCAGGTTTAAGGGTAAGTTAAGGCATCTCAACCACGCTCTGGTTACGTCAAAGCCTGTATTGGCAGCGCAGACAGGACTGCATGCCGAAGACTTCGTCGGTATCGATAACTTTAACTCTAGCGTGTGAAGCAGGAACGCAGGATGAGCGAAGGTCTGAGCCCGCGGGATGTCGCCGAGCTATTGAGCGATGTGGCCGCGCCGGAAAGGGCGGCCGCCCGGTTGAGCAGTACCGTCGCCGCCTCCGGCGTGCTCAGCCCGGCCGAACGGCAGGCGGCCGAGCAGGTCCTGCGCGGCATGCTGGACGGGGCGGCGTTGAAGATCCGCCAGATCATCTCCGACACGCTGAAGGACAGCCCGCATCTGCCGCACGACATCGCCATGGCCTTTGCCAGCGACGTCGACTCCGTGTCGATTCCGGTTCTGCAATTCTCCTCCGTCCTGACCGACGAGGATCTGATCGCGGTCGTCCAGTCCGGCGCCGCGACGAAGCAGGTCGCGGTCGCCGGGCGCGCCAAAGTGTCGTCGGCCGTCGCCGGCGAATTGCTCAAGACCGACAATGCCGCGGCGGCGGTCAAGCTGGTGGCGAATCCGGGCGCGGCACTCGACGAGCGGCAATTGGAAACCGCGGCAACGAAATTCGGTTCCGACAAGCGGATGGCCGAGACGTTGCAGAAGCGCGCCGATCTGCCGATCAGCATCGCCGAAAGACTGGTCGCCTTTACTGCCGAAACCTTGCGCGCCTATATCACCCGCCGCACCGATTTGCCGGAATCGGTGATCACGCAGTTGGTTCTGCAGATGCGTGAGCAGGTGACGGTCGATCTGCGGTCGCCGCATTTCCCGGCGGAGGAGGCGACGATGCTCGTCGAGCATCTCCACGCCGTCAAGCGCCTGACGCCATCCTTGATCCTGCGGGCGATCTGTGTCGGCGATCTCAGCTTCTTCGAAGCGTCGATGGCGCAGCTCGCCAGCATCGCCGTGCACAATGCCCGGCTGCTCATCCACGATGCCGGCCAGCTGGGGCTGAAATCGCTCTATGACAAGACGAAATTGCCGCAGAGCTATTTTCCTGCCTTTCGCGTCGCGATCGAGGTCGCGAAGCAGACCGAACTGGATGGTCTGGCATATGACCGCGAGCGCTATCGCCGCCAGATGATCGAGCGGATCCTCACCCAGTTCGAAGCGCTGGGTGCCGACGATCTTGACTACCTGCTGATCCGCCTCGAAGACCCGACGCCGGCCGCGACCGCTGTCGCTCACTGAAATTCAAGGACGCGGTGACGGCCGGGACGCGCCCGGCCATCACGCGCCGATCACCCGGGTAAGCTCAAGCCGCCGTCTCAGCCCGTCGTTTTCTTGCCGTGACCGTGTCCGTGTCCGCCGCGGCCCTCATGCTCGGCGAAGACCTCGTCGGCGGTCTTCTTCTGATCGTCGGGCATTGCATTGTAGAGCGCTTCAAAGGCGGCCTCGAGCTTCTTCACGCCGTCGGCATGGCTTTGCGCCATCGCCGCGTAATTCTTCAGATCGTCGATGGCGGTCGCGTTCGCATTGGCGCCGCGCTCGTCGCGTCGGGTTTGCTCCGACTTGGCGTTCTCACGCATCACGTCGGCGACGGCATCCCATTGCGCCTCTTCGCCCTCGGTAATCTTGAGGCGGGTCTTCAACCCGGCAATGTGGTCTTCAATGGACGCTTCGGCGCCGCGTGCCGCCTTGTGCCGGTGCGGCCCGGCCGGATCCTGAGCGGCCGCCGGGAACGATGCAGTGAACGCCGCGGCACCGATGAAGGTCGCTGCGGCGCAGCCGAAAATCGCGGGTTTGATCGATTTGAACATCATTGGATCCCTCGAAAACTGCCGGTTGCGATGCCCTGGAGAGGGCCGGATATCGTCTCTTGGTCTCCGTCGACAAGTTCGCCTTCCCTAGCGGCGAAATTGTGGCGCGCGCCAGCCCTCCGAAACCTCGGGGAAGGCGCCGGTCGGGACAGACATGCAATAGCTGCGGCCCCGCCTCCTGACATTCAAGGGCTGCGGCACAAGGTTACGTCGCCTGACGCGGCGGCCGGCGTTGGTCGCGCCGCTGCTGAATCGGTGTCGCTTGGTGATGGACGAGCCGCCACAACCCGCTTTCCCGAACAAACAAATTGCCTGCGGCGAGAGTTCCGTCTTCCAATTCCTCCTCGCAGGTGACGAGGGCGGTCTCGCCGTAGACCGTCGCGCTCTCTTCATAACACAGCACGGCGGGGGCTGCGGGGTTGCGCAGGATGGACCGCCAGCTGCGCAGCACCTCATCGCGGCCGCTGACCAGCGGCCAGCCGGGATGGATGCAGCTGACCGGCGCATGCCGCGCCCAGAGCCGGTCCATCAGCCCGATGTCGCGGGTGCTGAAGGCGCGATAGAATTCCAAATTCTGACTGAGAACGGCATCGCGATCGGTCATCGGCTTCTCGGTACGCCGGGTCTGTTCCAGTCGCACGCTGCACGATCGCCTATGGCATTGCCAGGACAAAACGCCCCGGTCGGTCGACGGCGCAACGCCGGCTCCTATCGGACCGCGGCGCCGCGGGTCAAGGCGCCGCCGTTAATCTGGTCCGGATGCGCGCAAAGGCCTGTTCGGCCGCTTGCGTCAACCCGGGCAGCAATTCGGCGACCCGGCCGGCATCGTCTCCCCGCGCCGCAGCGTCGATCTCCCGGGCGATCTGGGCCAGTCGCCGGGCGCCGAAATTTCCGGCGGTGGAGACCAGGTCATGGGCGGCGCGTGCCAGTTCTCCGAGATCTCCGGACGTCGCCAATCGTTCGGTCAAGGCGACGCGCGCCGCCGCGCCGTCGAGAAACGCATTCAGCAGGTCGAGGAAAGCCGTTTGCGTGACGACTTCCTGGATTGCATCGAGCTGCTCCTCGTCGACCGAGGCGACTTCCGGGGCGCCGTCGGCGCCATCGGCACCCGCCGCCGACGCGTCGCTCGACCGATCGCCACCCTGCAAAGCGTCGCCGCTCCCCTTGGCCAATTTGACGTCGATCGCCTTGAGCATGGCCTTGGCACCGATCGGCTTGGAGATATAGTCGCTCATGCCGCTGGCGAGATACAGCTCGCGAGCACCCTGCATGGCGTTGGCCGTCATTGCAACAATCGGGACCGACCCGCGATTGCCGCCGGCGGCTCTGATCAAGCGGCTTGCCTCGATACCATCCATGACCGGCATTTGGATGTCCATCAGTATGAGATCATAGTCGCGTGATAGGGCGAGATCGACGGCCTCGCGGCCATGCGCCGCGAGATCGACGGTGTGGCCGGCGCGCTGCAGGATGGCGACAGCTACTTTCTGGTTGATCGGATTGTCCTCGACCAGCAGCAGGTGCCGGTGCTGCCCGGCGTCGCTCATCGCGGTGCTCGCTGACCGGTCGGATTTGGCGAGCGCAGCGCCGACGGCCGATGCCATCAGGCATTCTCGAAGTGCCTGGTATTTGACCGGCCTTTCCAGCAAGGCGCAGCGCGCGCGGTCAGCGGCGTCGATCTGCGCGCCCAGGTCGGCTGATGCCGCGATGAAGAGATGGCCGGTAAACAGGTCGCTGCGCGCGAGGATGCCGGTCGCCAGGCTATTTCCCGCGTCGCCCGGTACCGCCTGATCAATCAGGATGAAGTCGAAGGCGAGGCCCGCCGCCGATGCAGCCTCCAAGAGCGCCATCGCGCCAGCGCCGTTCTCGGCTTCGTCCACCTGCAGCCCCAGCCCTTCGAGCTGGGCGCGGAAGATCCGGCGGTTGAGCGCAAGCGCGTCGACGACCAGGATGCGCCGGCCGCCGAGCGGGATCTCGGCCGTGATCCGCGGCAGGACCGGCGCGATGGCGGGCTCGAGCCGCAGCGTGAACCAGAAGATGCTGCCGCTCGGGCCGCTGGAGACGTCGATCGCCCCGCCCATCAGCTGCACGAGCTGCTGCGATATCGCCAAGCCCAGCCCGGTGCCGCCGAAGCGCCGCGTGATCGAATTGTCGGCCTGGCTGAATTTCTGGAACAGCCGCGAGCGCGCTTCCGGGAGGATGCCGATTCCAGTATCGGCGACCGCGAAACGGAGTTCCGTCCCGGCACCATCGGCCCCGGTGGCGCTCACTTCGATCGTGACGCTGCCCGATTCCGTGAATTTGACGGCGTTGCCGACGAGGTTGAGCAGCACCTGCCGCAACCGGTTGGCGTCGCCGCGGAAATCGCCCGTGGCGCCGGGCTGGAGCCGGACAGCAAGCCGCAGCTGCTTCTCGGCGGCGCGCGGCGCCAGCAGGTCGACGGCGCTGTCGACCAGCGCTTCGAGATTGAAATCGACCGGGCTGAGTTCGACGCGCCCGGCTTCGAGCTTTGAAATATCCAGGATGTCGTTGATGATTTCGAGCAGACTTTCGCCGGAAACCTGGATGGTCTCGACGAAGGAGCGCTGTTCGGCGTCGAGCGGCGTGTGCAGCAGCAGCTCGGCCATGCCGAGCACGCCGTTCATCGGCGTGCGGATTTCATGGCTCATATTGGCCAGGAATTCGGACTTGGCCTGGTTGGCGGCTTCGGCGCTCTCGCGCGCCCGGTCGGCTTCCTGGCGCGCCAATGTCAGCTGCTCCGAAGCGGCGATGAGGTCGGCGGCTTGCGCTTCGAGGCGCTGGCGCCCCTCTTCGAGCGCCATTTCGTGTCGGCGCCTTTCGCTGATGTCGCGGACAATGGCGACCTGACCGCCGCCGGGCAGCGGCGTTGCCCGATATTCGATCCAGGCATCCGGTGCGGTCTGCGCCTCGAAATGACTGGTCTCGCCGCGGCGGATCGCGTCTTCTTCGCGCCGGACCGCGGTTTCGATTGCGCATGGATCTGACTGATTCCGGCCGGCCAAGTGCCTCAGCAGCAGCCGGGCCGGCTCGACGGCGCGCAAGATCTCCGCCGGGTCGAGGTGCATCACCTCGAAATAATGCCGATTCCAGGCGATCAGCTTGAGATCGCGATCGACCACGCGAATCCCGTCGGGCAAGGCCTTGAGGATGGTTTCGAGGATGGTGTTCTTGTCCTGTGTCGCCCGCGCCGCAGCCCGGGCGTCACGCTCCGCCGCTTCGCTGCGCCTTCTCTGCCGCCAGAGCAGCAGGCCCAGCACCAGGACGAAGAGGGCGACGGCACTGGCAATCGTCATGTTGCGCGCGGTGTCGCGCCGCCAATCGCCGAGCACGATGTCGATCGGCAGGCTGACCGTGATGACGAAGCGTTTGTCTTCGGAACGGTGATAGGTGATGAGCCGTTCGATGCCGTCCGGCCCGCGCGCCGTGAAAGTCGAGATCGCCACCGAAGCGGCATGGGCGGCGAAATCCGGATCGTCGGCGAAACGGCCGCCGATTGCGTCGTCGGCGTAGGGTTTCTGTGTCAGCAGCGTGCCGTCGATCCGCGTGAGTGCGATCCGTCCTTCCTTGCCGACATCGATCGTGTCGTAGAATAGCTTGAAATAATTGAGATCGATATCCGCCACCACGATCCCGGCGAAGCTGCCGTCGAGATTGTCGAGCCGGCGGCTGAGCGGGAAGCTCCATTGCCGGTCGAGCCGGTTCCGGCTCGGCTGCCCAACGGCATAGTCGTTGATGGCAGCGTTGCGGTGAGTTCGAAAATCGTCGCGGTCGGCGATGCTGACGTCGGTGACGTTATAGGCCTGCGAGTCGGCGACCAGTTTCCCGTCCGGGCCGACAATGACGAGGTCCTTGATCTCCAGCAATCCGTCCGACCGTTCCTGCAGGAAGGCATGCAGGGCCGCTTCGCCGGCGGCCCCGGGATCCATCTGTTCGAGGAGATCGACCGAGGTGCGCAGGACGATATTCGCCCCCTCGATCGCCCGGTCGGAATTCTGGGTCAGCGCGCGGGCAAGGTTGCGTTCGACGACGCCGGCATTGCCGAGCGCGATCTCGCGGGATTCGAGCGCGAACCAGGCGGAGAGCGCGACCACGGCACCGGCCGCGAGCGCGACGACAAACAACGTTATTGCTGTGCCCGGCACGCCTAAGCGCGGCATCCATGCAGTCCCTTCGCCGCGGTCCGTGTGGCGGTCGCGGCCAAGATTGGCGAGGAAACAGTACCAGGGAGTTAATTCTGCAGCGGCGGGCCGGCGGTTCAGCTCGAAATCGCGTCGTCGATGATCTTGGCGAAGACCTGGTCGAGTTCGGCGGCGAGATCGTCCAGCTTGGGATTGTCATAGAGAGCGAAGATCGAGGTCGGCGTGCGGTAGGTGATCGTCGCTTTCTTGTCTGCATTGGCCGTGACGTAAAGGCGGATCGGCGTTTCCATCCCGGCCAGGACATTGGCCTGCACCATGCGGACGGCGTAGTCGTTGCGAAAGACCAGCAGCACCGCATTCTCGGGGATGCCGCCGCCGCGCTGCACCGCGCTGCTCGTCGCGATCAGCGTCATGCCGTTGTTGGTGACGGATTTCTGCAGCCGGCCGACCAACTCGTGAAAGGCGTAATCGGTCTGCCACGACACGGTGCCGGGATAGGGGCCGACAAATTCGGCCTCGCTCTCATCGGCCCGAACGGGGTGCAGCGGGGTAATCACGATGAAGGCGGCTAGCGTCAATGCGCCGAACAGCAGCCCGCCGATGATCGCGTGCCGCCGGTCCCTGCGGCGCGCCGCCGATCGCCCATCGATCGACCTGCCCACACTCGACTTGCGACGCAACGGGGCCGGCGTTTGCCACATCTCTACCGCTCCTCAGAGGCGGCCGCCGATCCGGCCGCAAATTTACAACACTATAGCCTCAGGTGACGGATCGGCCGCCGTGGCGAACAGATGGCAGGACGATTTTCCTGCGCTGTTGCGGCCAATCCTCGCTCGATGCAGCCGCTTCTCGACCGGGGGACGGCGCGGCGCTACAAGAAGCAGCCGCAAAAGGGCGATCTTCCTGGCATTGGGAGGGCGAAGATGAGCGAAGCGCAGGGTTTGCATGCCGACCAGGTCGCTTATTGGAACGGTGCCGGCGGCGCCCATTGGGTGGCGCAGCAGGAGCGGACCGACCGGGTCATGGCGGAGATTGCGGATCTGGTGCTGGCCGGCGCCGCCGCGCGCCCGGGCGACACCGTGATCGATGTCGGGTGCGGCTGCGGCGCCACCACGATCGGCTTGGCCGCCGCGGTCGGGCCGGCCGGCCATGTCATGGCGCTCGATGTGTCGGCGCCGATGCTGGCGCGCGCGCGGGAACGGCTGCGCGGCGCCGGCAATGTCGAATTCGTACTGGCTGACGCCGCCGCCCATGAATTTGCGCCGGCATCGGCCGATCTGCTGTTTTCACGCTTCGGCGTCATGTTCTTCGGCGAGCCGAGCGCGGCATTCGCCAATCTGCGGCGGGCGCTGAAGCCCGGCGCGCGGCTGGTCTTCGCCTGCTGGCGCGCTCCGGACGAAAACCCGTGGATGATGGTGCCGCTCAATGCGGCCTATCTGCATGTGCCGCGGCTGCCGCGGCTCGGGCCGGAAGATCCGGGACCGTTCTCCTTTGCCGATCCGGCGCGGGTGCAGCGCATCCTGACCGGCGCCGGCTTTGTCGAGCCGAGCCTCGAAGCGGTCAACCTGACGATGGACCTTGCCTGCGGGGAGGGGATCGATGCCGCCGTCAGCTACGTCCTTGAAATCGGGGCGACAAGCCGGGCGCTCGACGGCCAGCCGGTGGAGCATCGCGCGCTGGCGGCGGCGGCAATACGGCAGGCGCTGGCCCCCTATGCCGAAAACGGGAAGGTGAAGCTGGCGGCGGCGATCTGGATCGTGCGTGCGATCGCGCCCTGATTGTTCAGGGTCTCCGAACCGACCGAATTTGTGACTGCACGCCCGCTGGAAACATTGGGGAATTTCCGGTGATCGCAGCGAAAACGGGCATTCACCCATACACTCTCAGCCGGCTTGGCGTTGCGGCCGCGCCTGCGCCGTCAGCGTGAACAGCCGGGAGTCGGTCAGGGCGTCGAGGCTGACGGTCTTGGCCAGGGTCGGATCCCCCTGGTTGATCAACTGGGCATAAGCCAAGCCGTCATGGCTGGTGAAGATCTTCGTCACGATCCAGCCGGCCGAGGGGCGATCGAGGTAGGTCTTACCTGTCGCGCGGTAGACCTGGTCGAGCCTCACCTCCGGTTTCGCCATTGCACCATGCCCCCTATACCGTTTCGTTATACCATACTCGTCAGCGTGCGGGGCGCCTTTCGGTGCCACGCCGCCGCAGAAACCGCCAGAGCAGGCGGATCGGCTGTATCAGCAGCACGATAGGCGCCATCCAGGGCAGCGTCATTATCGTGGCGCGCATAGCGTCGGCGACATTGTCGCTAAAGACACTCGCCGAATCGTTCCAATCGGCGAGAATCGGGTTCTCGACAGCACCAAGAGTTTGGCGCAACGCGAGGGCGACGCCCGGCCTTTCGGTCGCAGCCCGATCGTCGAGATGCCTGGCTTCGGCGGTCAGCGCCTCGATCCGGCAGCGGCGCCCCGGGCCGAGACCGGCACCGCGCTGCTGCAGCCGACGCGCGGCCAAGAGAAGGATCTTGGGCTGGAGAGGGGAACGGGACGTCGCCAAACCTCGGGAAAGAAACAAGGTCTCCGATATACCAAGGCGTTACGGCACGCGGGTGGCGAGACCGCGGCACTTCGGATCGACGGCACGACGATTTTGCGGCACGGAACCGGCCGGAGCCGGCGCCATTCCGCCGAGACCCGCCGCCCCGGACGAGCGGGCGGCGGGTTCGGTCGGCGACGTCCTTACTTCGGATGATGGACGTGGTGGACGTGGTGAACGTGATGGTGGCGATGGTGGTGATGATGCACCGGCGTCTGCGCGTACACGGCGGACGGCAGGGCGAAGGCGGCGATAAGAGCGAGGGCGGCGAGGATACGCATGTCGAATAGTCCCTGAAATGTCTGCTCAAACGAGCGTCTGCTGGAGCGCCGGGGCATCGAGCCCCGACCGACAGCATAACGGGTTACGCGACATATTTCTGCCGGCATGACAGCAATTTAAATTTTACCGGCGCCGGAAACGGGATTTCGCACCCGCGCCGGCGCCGGTGGCGCTGCCGGGGTGGGAGCCGGAGCTGATCCCGCGCGGCATTCGGAACAGAAAGATCCTATCCGTTCATATTGCGTTCCGCAACAATTTTTTCAGCCCGCGTCCGGGCAGGTGCCGGGCTGATTTGAGTCCCGCTTGAGGCCCGGTCGAGTCCGGCCCGGACCGCCTGCGGCGCAGCTCGCGTCCGACGCGCCGGCTCGACTCGCGGCCCGCCCCTACCAAACGCCGGTGTTGGGCATCGAAGCCCAGGGTTCCGCGGGCGGCAAGGACTCGCCTTCCTGCAGCAATTCGATCGAAATATTGTCCGGCGACCGGATGAAAGCCATGCGCCCGTCGCGCGGCGGCCGGCTGATCGTCACACCCTTGTCCATCAGTGACTGGCACAGTGCATAGATGTTCTCGACGCGATAGGCGAGGTGCCCGAAATTCCGGCCGCCGGCGAGTGTCTCGGTATCCCAGTTATGCGTCAGCTCGACCTGCGCGTGTGCGTCGCCCGGGGCGGCCAGGAAGATCAGCGTGAAGCGCCCGGCAGGGTTGTCGACCCGCCGCAATTCCTCAAGCCCGAGCTTGTTGACATAGAAATCCAGCGAGGCGTCGACATCGCTGACCCTAACCATGGTGTGGAGGTATTTCATCGCGCACCGCTCCGTTGGAATAATTCGCGACAGGAGTAACATAGACGGCATTGGACGACCAAGGGGCGATCTCCGGCAGGGGCGGTATCCCGGTGCGGCTTCTCCTTTGCGCCATGCGGAATTGCCGGCAGGCACTTCACGAATGCAGTCTGTTACGGCATGATGCCGGCAATATTCTGCGCTTCGGGCCGAGCAGGGAAGACGGAACGCTGCCGTCGGCGAGCGTCTCGTTGCTCGACTGCAGAGGGATCTTCAAGCCTATCCGACCGATCGGATGCCATAGGATCGATTCGATGGAAGCGCCTGACGCCCGTGTTCTGGTGGTCGACGATGACGGGCCGTTCCGCCGGACGCTCGGCCAGATCCTTAAGCTGGCCGGCTTCGCCGTGCTGGAGGCGGACAATATGTCGGCGGTTCTGGCAGCGCTGGGCGGGGCCGAGCCGGTGCATCTCGTGCTGGCCGATTTGCGGCTGGCGCCGGGAACGCCGCACGGTTTCTCGATCGCTCGTGTCGTGCAGATGCGCCATCCCCATGTCAAGATCGTCTTCATGACCGGCGGTGACGCACAAGGTTTCGCCCTCTCGGCGCCGGGCGACGTCGTGTTGCAGAAACCGTTTCAGGCCCGCCAGCTGATCGAGACCGTCACCGCC
>Ga0181519_10000194_pt1 | contig 56527 bp, 51 predicted proteins | sample PEATcosm2014_Bin_26_FD_121102 | JGI IMG/M metagenome (GOLD analysis project Ga0181519, IMG submission 121102) | Peatland microbial communities from MTU Mesocosm Facility, Houghton, MI, USA - PEATcosm2014_Bin02_10_metaG | ecosystem: Environmental > Terrestrial > Soil > Wetlands > Peat | place...
ACTCACGGTGGCTCCTCTGGTGCGGCGGCGGTGGCGTGGACTGGTTCGGACGTTAGACCCCGGGGACACCGTGTCCTGTGGGCGCCCGGCACGCGTCGGGTCAGGTCCTCGACGCGGGCCACGGTCCGTGTCCCCGTGTCCCCGGCGAATGGCGTGGGCCGGGCGGGTGCCGACCGCCCCTCTCTCACCTCTCGGTGCTCCGTGTCGACGGCCTAGGCTGAACGAGGAATTTGCGTACGGGGCCTTCCGGGGAGCTTCCCGTCGTGATCCCGCCCACGTAGCTCAGGGGATAGAGCGTCGGTTTCCTAAACCGTGCGTCGCAAGTTCGAATCTTGCCGTGGGCGCGTTGCCGTGGGCGCGTTGATCGTCGGACCGTTCCGCCTGGGTCCGGACGGATCAGCTCCGGTGGATGGTGGGATCCGCGGTGTCGCTTCCCTCGGGGATGCCCGGCCCGGAATTGCAGTTGCGCCGACCCGCCTCCCCACGCAAGAGTCTCCGCATCGCCGAGACCCGCACCTACACCACCACCGTGGGCTCCCAGCCGGTCGAGCTCCCGCTCGTCGAGGTGGCCGAGGGGGTGGCCATCGCCCTCATGATCTGCGTCGACCACGGGGTCGCCTTCAGTGAGCGCGCCGGCCGGGAGCTGGCCACCCGGCTCGCCCCCGAGGAGCCCGAGGTGGTGGTGTCGGTGGCCACCATGGGTATCCCGCTGGCCATCGAGGCCACCCGGGCCCTCGGGCTCGACGACTACGTCATCCTCCACAAGACGCCGAAGATCCACCTGGGCGACACCTGGGTCGAGCCGGTGCGGTCCATCACCACCGACTCGGCCCAGACCCTGCGGCTCGACCCGGCCCGGGTGGGGGCGGTGCGGGGTCGGCGGGTGGCCGTCGTCGATGACGTCATCTCCACCGGGGGCTCGATGCGGGCGGCCATCGACCTGCTCCGGCGTGCCGGGGCCGAGCCGGTGGTGATCGGGGCATGCCTGACCGAGGGCGTGGCGTGGCGGGCGACCCTCGGGGACGACGCCGACAAGGTGCGGACCCTCGGGACCCTGCCGCTGTTCCGGCTCGGGGCCGACGGCTCGGTGACCGAGGACTGGGGGGACTGAACCGGCGCCGACCCGCTGCGGGTCCATCCGGTCACCCGGGCCCGTGGGTGCCCTAACGTTCCCGGGCATGGTGACCGAGCCCGAGGTGGCGCCGACGGCTGCCGGGACGGACGCCGAGGGCGGGGCCCGGCGCCAATCCGTCGACCCTCCGGTGGCGCCCGAGCCGACCCGTCCGGCTCCGGATCCGACGGCAGCCGGCCGTGCCCGCCGGGCCGTCCACCGGCTGGCCCGTCCCTTCGGTCTGGCCGTGGCGGTCACCGTGGTCCTCCGGGTCATCACCGACCTCGTCGCCCTGGCCAGCGAGTACGGCGTCGACTTCGTCCACAAGGTGGGGGCCGACCACCACCTGCCGATCGCGGTGTGGAACCGGTGGGACACCGGGTACTACATCGTGATCGCCGAGCACGGGTACGCCCCGTCGCACGGGGCGAAGGGGCTGACCACCCAGGGGGCGGGCGCCCACATCGCCTTCGGCCCGCTCTACCCGCTGGCCATCCGCGTCGTGCACGACGTGCTCGGCACCGGGTGGGACACCAGCGGGCAGCTGGTCAGCGCCGTGGCCCTGGTGGTCGCGCTGACCGGGCTCTTCCTCCTCACCGGCCTCGACGGCACCACGAGCCGGGCGGGCACCGCCGTGTTTCTGGTGGCGGCGTTCCCCACCGCCTTCTTCCTGCTGGCCGGCTATCCGGAGGCGCTCGCCCTGGCGCTCGGCGTCTGGGCCTTCGTGGCGATCCGGCGTCGGTGGTGGCTGGCGGCCGGACTGCTGGCGGCGGGCGCCTTCCTGACCAAGTACTACCTGCTCCTTCTGGTGGTGCCGCTCCTGATGGAGGTGTGGCGGGTCCGCCGAGTCCCTGACACCGCCGCCGACGAGGACGGGGCGTCCGACGCCCCGGCGCGCTTCCGCCGGATCGACCGTGAGACGGTGGTGCACGGCGCGCTGGCCGCCGGTCCGGTGCTGCTGGCCCTGATCGCCTGGGCCGGTTACTCCGACCACCTCGACGGCACGCCGCTCGGCTTCGCCCGCGCCCAGGTGGCGTGGGACCGGAGCTTCGCCTGGCCGTGGACCCTCTACACCCACACCGCCTCGGACATGGCCCACCTCCGCTTCCTCGACACCTCGACGGCCAGCTTCATGGAGCTGTTCGATGTGGTGACGGTGGTGGCGCTCGCCGCCATGGCCGTCTTCGCCTGGTTCCGGCTCCGCCGCTCCTACGCGGTCCTGCTCGCCCTCGGCTGGTGCGTCTTCAGCTTCGAGACCATCCTGATGGGGGAGACCCGGGAGGTGCTGGTGCTCTTCCCGTTCTTCATCGGCCTGGCCGCCCTGGTCGAGGGTCACCCGTGGCGGGAGCGGATCCTGCTGGCGCTCTTCCTGCCGTCGGCCTACTTCCTCATCGAACGGTTCGTGAACGGCCGGTTCGCCGGCTGATCAGGGTCCGGCGTGAGGTGTCCGCGTCCCGGTCGACCGGGCGTCCACCGGCTCCGGAGCGCCCGGAGCGCCCGCACCGCCCGCGCCGTCCGCACCGTCCGCACCGTCCGCACCGTCCGCACCGTCCGCACCGTCCGCACCGTCCGCACCGTCCGCATCTTCGGCGTCCGCAATCGACGCCGGCATCGACGCCGGTCCCTCGAACACCACCGGCGCCTCGAAGGCCGCCTTGCGCGACGCCCGCCGGAAGGTGGCCAGCAGGGCCGGCCCGACCAGCAGGATGAGCACGAAGTTGGTCACCGCCCGCCCGGTGTCCCAGCCGAGCGAGGTGGCGACATCGAAGGCCAGGTACCGGTGGACGTTGACCGCGAACCCCGCCCCGGGCAGGTAGCCGAGCCCGGGGCCGGTGCCCAGGGAGAAGGGCCAGAACGACAGGTTCAACAGCAGGCCGAAGACGTAGGCCGACACCGCCCCGTAGGCGGCCAGCATCACCACCTCCTTCCGCCCGCGGCACGGTGGCAGCAGGCCGGCCATCATCCCCACCCAGGCACAGCCGAACATCTGGTAGGGCATCCACGGACCGACGCCCCCGGTGATCAGGGCCGAGGCGAAGAGGGTCGAACAGCCGAGGGTGAACCCGAAGCCGGGCCCGAACACCCGGCCGGCCAGCACCAGGATGAAGAAGATCGTCTCGATGCCGGCGGTGCCCGCCCCCAGCGTCCGGAGTGCCGCCCCGATGGCCGACAGTACGCCGAGCATGGCGATGGCCTTGGCGTCGATCCCCCCGTCGGCGATGCCGGCGAAGACGACGGCGAGCACCAGCACCAGCAGGGCACCGAACAGGAGCGGGGCCATGGAGGCGTCGCCGAACCTGCCGGGGGCGACGACGAACGGCCAGCAGAAGGCCACCAGTCCGAGGAACGAGGCCATGGCGATGACCCAGCGGGACCGCGCCCCGACCGGCACCGCGATCCGACGGGCCGGCTGACGGGGGGAACGGAGGGCGCGCCCCCGCGGGAGACGGCCGGCCGGGGCCGGCTCCACCGGGTGGGCTCCCATCCGCCCGGTGGGGGGGACGAGCGCCATCAGACCGCCTCCGGCAGGGCCAGGCGGACCTGGTCCATGGTCAGGATGTCCACCGGGGCCATGATCTTGGCCACCTGGGGTGCGAAGGCCGGGGAGGCGCCGATCACCGCGCCGGCCGGACCGTCGGCCACCACGTCGCCATCGGCCATCACCACCACCCGGTCGGCGGCGGCGGCGGCGAACTCCACGTCGTGGGTGGCCACCACCACCGCCCGCCCCTCGGCGGCCAGCCGGTCGATGATGGCGACCAGCGACCGTTTCCCCTGGTAGTCGAGGCCGCGGGTCGGCTCGTCGAGGAGCACCACCGCCGGCGCCGCCGCCAGCTGCACGGCCAGGACCAGCGCCAGGCGCTGCCCCTCCGACAGGTCCCGGGGGTGGAGGTCGGGGGGGATCCCCGGGGCCAGCCGGTCGAGCAGCTCCCGGGCACCGGGCCCGTCGGCCACGCCGGACTCGCGGTCGGCCTGGGCGCACTCGTCGGCCACGGTGTCGAGGTAGAGGAGGTCCGTGGGGTTCTGGGGCACCAGTCCCACCAGGCGTCGGGCCCGGGCGGGGGCGAGCGACCCGGGGTCGGACCCCGCCACGGTCACGGTGCCGGACTGACGGGCGCCGGTGCCCTGGAGCGCCCACAGCAGCGACGACTTGCCCGAGCCGTTCCGGCCCATCAGGGCGGTCACCTCGCCGGCGGGCAGGTCGAGGTCGACGCGACGGACGGCGACGACCCCGCCGTAGCGGACGACGATGGCGCGGGCGGCGAGTGCGGTGGCCCCCACCGTCCGGACCGCCGACCGGGGCGGTGCGGGGACCGGGTGGTCGGCGATCCGGCGGCGGAGCGGCTCGGCCCGGCGGCGGGCGTCCCGGACCGACAGGGGCAGGGGGGACCACCCGGCGAACCGGCCCAGCTCGACCACCGGTGGCGCCACCTCGGTGGTGGCCAGCATGCGCTCGGGCGGCCCGGAGGTGACCGAGCCGTCCTCGTGGACCTCGACGACCCGGTCGGCGTACTGCACCACCCGCTCGAGGCGGTGCTCGGCCAGCACCACGGTGACCCCGAGGTCGTGGACGAGCCGGGTGATGGCCGCCAGCACCTCCTCGGCGGCGGTCGGGTCGAGCGCCGAGGTCGGCTCGTCGAGGACCAGCACGCTCGGATGGGCGGTGAGCACCGAGCCGATGGCCACCCGCTGCTGCTGCCCTCCGGAGAGCTCATGGAGGGCGCGGGCCCGGAGCTCGGCGATGCCCAGCAGGTCGAGGGTCTCCTCCACCCGCTTGCGCATCACGTCGGCGGGGACGGCGAGCTGCTCCATGCCGTAGGCGAGCTCCTCCTCGACGGTGTCGGTGACGAAGCCGGCCAGCGGGTCCTGACCGACCACGCCCACCACGTCGGCCAGCTCGCGGGGCGGGTGGGTGCGGGTGTCGCGCCCGTCGACGGTCACCCGTCCGGCCAGGGTGCCCCCGGTGAAATGGGGCACCAGGCCGTTCACCGCGCCGAGGAGGGTGGACTTCCCCACCCCGGTGCGCCCGACCACCAGGGCCAGCTCCCCCTCCTCGATCCGCAGGTCGACGCCGGCCAGCACCGGGGCGGGGGCCCCGTCGTAGGTGACGGTCACCCGGTCGAAGACGATCATGCCGCCGCCTCGCGCCGCCGGGGGGCGGCGGTGTCGGTGTCCGGATCGGCGCGGGACGCCGGCGGGGCGACGGCGAGGACGGCGGACCGCAGCGGGGGCGGCGAGACCACCGCGGCGAGACCGGCGATCAGGATGGCCACCGCCGGGGCCAGCGGGAGGGTCGGCCACACCAGCGGTTGGGTCGACGGGTGGAGGGCGGCGGACGGGGTGGCCAGCCCGGTGAGGAGCACCACCGCCGGCACCAGCCCGCACAGCACCACGCCCCACTCGGCCCAGCGCCACGGGTCGGGCCGGTACCGGCTGCGGCGGACCCGCCGCCCGCCGAGGACCAGGCCCCCGAGGCAGAGCCCCGCCCCGGCGGCCAGGGCGGGCAGGCCCACCGGGGCGGCCACCGACGAGTCGAGGAGCCCGTAGGCGCCGAGGCAGAGCCCGCCCATGCCGGTCACCAGCAGGGCACCGGTGAGCCGACGCGAGCCGGCCGACGCCCCGGCGGTGCGCCCGTAGCCCCGCGAGTCCATGGCGGCGGCCAGGCGGATCGACCGGTCGAGGGCGTCCTCGAGGACGGGGATGGCGATCCCCCGGAGGGCGTGGACGCCACGGGTCGGGCCGCCGCGCAGCTTCCGGGCCCGCCGGACCCGCTGGACGCTCTCGACCAGCTGGGGGGCGACGCTGAGCGTCACCACCACGGCCACGCCCAGCTCGTAGAGGGCGCCGGGGAGCACGCGGAGGGCCCGCTTGGGGTTGGCCAGCGAGTTGGCCGCCCCCAGGCAGCAGATGAGGGTCCCGAGGCGCAGGCCGGCGAAGAGGGCGCCGAGGGTGCTCTGGAGGGTGACCGGCCCGCCGAGCTGCACCCCGGCCGCCCACGAGGGGAGGGGGATCCGGGGGAGCGTGAACAGCACGTCCACCCCGCGGGTGCCGACGTCGCCGCCGAAGACGGCCAGGAAGACCACCCGGATGCCCACCACGGTGAGCGCCATCACCAGGTAGTACCGGAACGCCCGGGCCCACGGGGCGTCGGTACGCCGGTTGGCCACCACCACCCCGAGCACGGCCAGGATGAGCAGCAGCAGCACCGGGTCGGTGGTGGCGGTGGCGGCCACCGCCAGGCCGAGGGCCCACAGCCACCAGGCCATCGGGTGGAGGGCACGGGGGAGCCGTCCTCCGTGTCGGGCTCGGGCCGGTCGCGAGGCCGGTCGCGGTCCCCTCCCCGCCGTCACGGCAGCGGCCGGCGTCGTCGGGCGATGACCACCGCGATGGCGGCCACCACCGCCACCACGGTGAGGCCGAGCAGCAACGGCACCGGTGATCCCGGGGCGCGGCGGTGGACGTCGGCGGGGGTGGCGTCGATGATCCGGACCCGGTCACGACGGGCGGCGTCCGTGGTCGTCGTGGTGGTGGTCGCACCGGACGCCGCGCCCGACCGGCTGCCGGCGTCGGTGGTCGTCGTGGTGGAGGCGGAGGTGGACGGACCCGACGCCGACGGGGAGCCGCCGGCCCCGGCCGCGGTGGTCGAGGTGGACGACCCGCCGGTGGACGACGACCCTCCGGGCGCGGCGCCTCCCGCCGCCGGAGCTCCGGCCACGGTGGTGGTCGGCGTCGCCCCGGTACCCGCGGGCGGCGGGGCGCTCGTCGTTGTGGTGGGTGCGGAGCCGGGTGCCGCCGGGGAGACGTTGGTCGCCCGGACCTGACCCGGGGAGAACTCCGGCGTGGCCTGGGCGGCCCCGAAGGTCCAGGCCTCCACGCTCCCCGCCGCCGGCCGCAGGGTGGCCGCCCCCTCGCTGCTGTAGGTCCACGAGGACTGGCCGACGTCGGCGTACCAGAACGACCAGCTGGCCGAGGCCGGCGGGGTCGACTGGCAGGTCTGGGCGGCGGGCTGGCCGTTGATCTGGCAGATGAAGGCGTCGCCGTACTGGGCGGTGCCGGTGACGGTGAAGTCGGCCTGGAGGGCGTCGAGGGCGGAGGTCAGGGTGGCGTCGCAGCCGCGCTCGACGGCCCCGCCCCAGGGGGAGAGATCGACCGCCACCACCACGCCCACCGTGGTCGAGCAGTCGGGCAGCGGATCCGCTCCGGCCGGTGTGCTCCCCACCGGGCCGGACAGGGTCGCCCCGGCGAGCCCGGCCAGGGCCAGGGCCAGGGCGCCCACCGCGGCAGCCCCGCGGCGGGCCAGGCGGCCGCGCCGGCCCCGGGGGGCACCCGGCAGCGGGGAGGCCGCCATCAGGTCGGTGGTCCCACCCGTGGTGCGCGGCTCCCGCCCGGCCGGCTCATGCCGGTCGGGCGGGGGAGGGGGCGATGCCCACGATGTTGCTGACGCCCGACGGGGCGGCCGAGCCGCTGAAGACGGCGTCGCCGAAGGCGAAGACGCCGCCGGTGCTGCCGGCCAGCAGGTAGCCCCCGGCGTCGGGGGTGGGGGCGATGCCCACGATGTTGTCGACCGAGACGGACAGGCCGGGCAGCGACCCGATGTACCCGGCGTCGCCGAAGGCGAAGACCCCGCCGTCGGCGCCCACCATCCAGTAGCCCTGGCCGTCGGCGGTCGGGGTGATGCCCACGATGTTGCCCACGTGGGTCCCGAGGCCGGGCAGCGACCCGATGTACCCGGCGTCGCCGAAGGCGAAGACCCCGCCGTCGGCCCCGACCATCCAGTAGCCCTTCCCGTCGGCGGTCGGGACGATGCCCACGATGTCGTCGACGTGGACACCGAGGCCGGGGAGCGACCCGATGTAGCCGGCGTCGCCGAAGGCGAAGACCCCGCCGTCGGCGCCCACCAACCAGTAACCCTGGCCGTCGGCCGTGGCCACCATGCCCACGATGTCGTTGACATGGACCGCCAGGCCGGGCAGCGAGCCCCGGTAGGTGGCGTCACCGAAGCCGAAGATCCCGCCGTCGTTGCCGGACATCCAGTAGCCCTTGCCGTCGGCGGTCGACACGATGGTCCGGACGTTGCTGACGGCCACCCCGAGGGCGGGCAGCGAGCCGTAGTAGCCGGCGTGCCCGAAGGCGAAGACGCCGCCGTCGCTGCCCACCAGAACGTACGAACCGCCGGCCGGTCCGAAGGGGACGGCCAGTCCGGCGAGGGCCGGGACCGCCTCGTAGGTGGAGAGGGTGTTGGCGGTGGCCGGCGGGCTGTTGAAGTCGAAGGCCCCGGCGCCGGTCCCCGAGGTCAGCTGGAACCCGAGCAGGGTGGTCACCGGGGTCACCCCGCCGCGGGTGACGCGGGGGTCGGCGGGCGAGATCCCGAGGGCCAGCAGTGCCTGGAGGACCAGCGACGTCGAGTCCGGATCGGTCACGCCCGGCGTGTCGGTGGTGTTCGGGTAGTACGACCAGCCGGCGTCGGCGTCCTGGCCGGTCACCAGGAAGGCGGTGGCCGCTGCCGCCGCGGCCGGGCTGAGTGCCCCCTGGGCCACCAGGCCCTGGACCGCCAGGGCGGTGGAGTTGGTGTCGGGACCCGCGTAGTCGGCCGGCGCCCCCGAGCAGTCGTTGTTGGCGTTGTCCGGCGACGTCCATCCGCCGTCGGGGCACTGCTCGCCCACCAGCCACGCCACCGCGGACTGGACGGCCGGGGTGCCCCGCACACCGGCGGCCGCCAGCGCGGCGAGCGCCAGGCCCTGCTGGTACCCGCCGGCCGCGTAGTTGGCGACCTGGTCCTCCGTCCCGAACAGCCCGGCGTCGGGACCGGACGTCTGCTGGGTGGCCAGCAGCCGGGCCACGAGGTCGGTGCCACCGAAGCTGGTCGGTGACTGGCCGAGGGCGACGGTGTCGAGGATGAGCTGGGCCAGCTGGGCCGGTCCGTCGGCACCGGTGTTGGTCACGTAGGCGTCGAGGTTGGCCGCCAGATAGGCGAGGGCCGAGCGGGCGGCGACGGAGTCGACGTTGGCGGCCGACAGGGCCAGCACGGTGTTGGCGGTGGCCGACAGGTCGGCCGTGCTCCCGCCGGGGGTGGTCGGATAGAAGCCCTGGGGGGTCAGCTGCGAGGCCAGCCACTGGGCCCCCTGCCGGGCGGGGGTCGGCTGGGGCAGGGTGACCACGGACTGCGGGGTGGTGGCGGCACGGGTACCCGGGGGAGGGGAGGCCGAGGCTCCGGCCGGCCCGACGGCGCCCGGGACGGCGCCGAGGCCCAGCACCAGGACGAGGAGGGTGACCGCCACGGCGGCGATGCGGCGGATGGGGGACATGGTGACTCGCTTCCCGGGACAGACCCGGGATCGCCCCCTCCGGACGGACGGGGCCCCACCGAGCCCCGGTCCCTGTGTCTCGACAGTGGGACTACCACCCACTTCGCAGGTATCCCGGCTCACGGTGGCCCCTTCGGGCACCGCCTACGGTTGCGGACCAGCGCCGGCGTTCGACCGGCTTCCCCTGCGGAGGGGTGCTGCGGATGCAGCGTGGCCACCGTACCACGGGACATTGCGCCGACGCGTGGGGGGTGCCGCCACCGGCGACGTGCCTCGACCGGTGGGGTGGGGGCCCGACCGGTCGAGGCACGGCCACCGGGTGGTTCGTCTGTGCCGCCCGCTACGGAACTCCCGGCGCAGACGACGACCACCTGGTGGCCGGGGGAGTGCTGGAGGCCTCCCCGTCCGTCTCTGGGGATCAGTCTGCGGGGTCGGTGGGCCGGCCGCATGAGTAGCGCTTACTCAATTCCCCTTCGGGCGGGTCCCCCGCCGGGGCACCGTCTCAGCGGGGCTCGTCCCACGCCACATCGAGCACGTGGGGGTCGTCGGGGCTCAGCGCCACGAGGAGCTCGTCCCCGGCCGCCAGCCGGTCGGCCCGGGCGGCCGGCACCCGGAGCGAGGTGGCCAGGGGCCGGTCGGGCCGGTCGGACTCGCGGATCACCAGGTCGACCTCGAGGACCGGGTCGTCGTCGATCGCCCCCTGTCGGGCTCCGACGAACGCCACCACCGCGATGGCCGGAGTCCTCCGGGCCCCCGCCTCCGGGCCGGTCTGGTGCATGCTGGTCCCCCTGGTCCGCCGTGCGGGCCACCACGGCCCACCCCTGGAAGTGTCCTCCCCCGGACGCCCCGAGGTCGAGAGTAGTGGCTACTCATCGCCGCCGGTGGTGGCCCCGGCCGCCGACCGGTCACAATGTGGGCGTGACGGAGGAGTGGACGGTCGGGTCGCGGTGGCCCCTGGTCGGACGGGACGCCGAGATGCGCGCGCTCACCGCCGCCATCGACGATCCCGCCTGCGGGGGGGTCGTCCTGGTGGGCGGGGCCGGCTTCGGCAAGACCCGTCTGGCCGAAGCCGCCGCCGACCTGGCGGCGGAGCGGCGGATGGCGTGCGCCTCGGTGCGGGCGACCAAGAGCGGCGCCGGGATCCCGCTCGCCGCGCTGGCCCCCTTCTTCACCGAGCTCGGCGTCCCCCCCGACCCCGACGCCGACCTTCTCCGGCTGACCACCGAGGCCATCGACCGACGGCGCGGTGACGACCGGCTGGTCCTGGTCATCGACGACGCCCAGGAGCTCGACGACGCGTCGGCGGTGCTGCTCGGCCAGCTGGTCGGCCACGGTGGCACCTTCATCGTCTTCACCGTGCGGTGGGGGGAGCGCGAGTCCGAGGCGATCGGGGGGATGTGGAAGGACCAGCAGATCGTCCGCATCGAGGTCGGGCCGCTTCCCGAGCGCGACCTCCGCACCCTCGCCTCGGTGGCCATCGGCGGACCCGTGGAGGGGGCGAGCCTCCAGACCCTGGTGGAGGGGTGCGCCGGCAACGTCCTCTTCCTACGGGAGCTGATCCAGGGGGCCACGGAGTCCGGGGCGCTCGGCTCCGAGCTGGGACTGTGGCGGCTCCGGGGCTCGCTCGCCCACTCGCCCCGCCTGCGCGACCTGGTCGAGCAGCGGCTCCGCGGCCTCGACCGACAGGAGCGCGAGGCGCTGGAGCTGGTCGCCCTGGCCGACCCGGTCCCGCTGGCCATGCTCGAGCGCCTGGTGCCCCTCGAGGCCATCGAGCTGCTCGAGGAGCGGGGACTGCTCGACGCGCCGGTCGGCGACGCCGGCCCCGAGCTCCGGCTCAACCATCCCGTCTACGGGGAGGTGGTGCGGGCCCACCTCCCCTCCATCCGGCGAACCCGGCTGTGCCGGGCGCTGGCCGACGCGGTCGAGGACGAGGGGCAGGTCGGGGCCATCGACGCCCTCCGGGTGGCGGTCTGGCGGCTCGACGGCGGCGGCGGCGGACATCTGGAGACCACCCTGGCCGCCGCCCGGACGGCCCGGCGGACCGAGGACTACGAGCTCGCCATCCGGCTCGGCCGGTCGGCCTGGGAGCAGTGGCACTCGCTGGACGCCGCCCTGGTGCTGGGCGACGCCCTCGACTTCGCCGGCCGGAGCCGGGAGGCGCTCGACGTCCTGGAGGAGGCGTCCTGCATGGCCACCACCGACGCCGAGCGGACCAGTCTCACCATCCGACGGGCGTCGGCGCTCTTCATCTCCTTCGCCGACGCCGAGCAGTCCGAGCGTCTGGTCGACGAGGCGATGGCCGTGGTCACCGAGCCGGGCTGCCGGCGCCAGCTCCAGGCCCTGCTCGGCAACAACCTCCTGATGTCCGGTGACGTCGCCAAGGCGATCGCCCTGGAGGAGGCGCTCCTCCAGGGTCCGGAGGACGCCGCCTTCGCCCAGGCCTCGCTCGACGTGGGCACCGGCCTGGCGCTGTCCGGCCGCACCCGCGAAGCCGTCACCCACACCGGCGCGGCCCTGGCCGTCCGCACCAACCTCGAGGACGAGGCCCAGCTCTCGGCGGTCGGGGTCTACCTGGTGGGCCAGGCGCTGGCCCTCCTCCACGCCGGTGACCTGGCCGGGGCCGCCGCCATCAGTGAGGCCGGCTACCAGGTGGCGCTGTCCAAGGCCAACGTGCACGGGCGGGCCTGGTTCTCGTCGATCCTCGGCCTCGTCTACCTGGCCCAGGGACGCGCACGCTCATCGGTCAACATGTTCCGCGAGGTGGCCACGCTCTTCCGGAGCCTGGACCACCCCGGCCGGCGGTGGGGCCTCGGGGGGGTCGCCCTGGCCAGCGCCCAGCTGGGCGAGCCCGGGCTCGGCACCGCCGCCCTCGAGGAGCTCGACGGCCTGGCCCCGACGGCCGTCCACCTCCAGGACACCGGGATCGACCGTGGCCGGGCGTGGATCACCCTCGTCCGGGGCGACGTGGCCGCCGCCCGGTCCGTCCTCCGCGAGGCGGTCGCCCAGGCCGAGGCGTGGGGCCAGTTCGCCGCCGCCTCCGAGGCCCTGCACGACCTGGTCCGGATGGGCGACGACTCGGCGGCCGACGACCTCGAGCGGCTCGTCCCGCTGGTCGACGGCGACTTCATGCCCGGACGGCTGGCACACGCCCGGGCGCTGCGGGCGGGCGACCCCGACCTGGCCGCCGAGGCGGCCGACCGGTTCGAGCGGATCGGTGCCCACTGCCTCGCCGCCGAGGCGGCCACCCTCGAGCGCCGGCTGGCCGCGGCCGCGGGACTGCGCCGCCGGGCGGCGGCGGCCGGGGCCCGGGCCGAGCGGCACCTGGCCGGCTGCGAGGGTTCGCGGGTGCCCTGGCTGTCGCGTTCGGACGCCGTCGACCAGCTCTCCGAGCGCGAACGGCAGGTGGCCGAACTGGCCGCCCAGGAGCTGACCAGCAAGGACATCGCCGAGCGGCTCTTCGTGTCGGCCCGGACGGTGGACAACCACCTCCAGCGCGTCTACACCAAGCTCGGCGTGGCCGGCCGAGGGGAGCTGGCCGACCGGCTGGCCGCCACCGCGCCCGGCGACTGAACCGGCCGACTGCGCCGTCCCGGTCCTCCGGTGGGGGACGGGCCGGGGGGTGCGGGTCGGGGACCCCTAGGACAGGGACTCGTCGAGCTCGCCCAGCGAGCGGATGAGCTCGAGGTTGGCCGAGTAGTCGACCGGGCAGGCGATCACCGTGACCGTGTCGGCGGCCAGGGCGGTCCGCAGCGTGGGCAGCAGCTCCGACGCCGCCGAGATCCGGTGGCCCACCGCCCCGAAGCTCTCGGCGTAGGCCACGAAGTCGGGGTTGGTGAAGCCGGTGTCGACGTCGTGGCCCAGCTCGAGGTCCATCTTCCAGCTGATCAGGCCGTAGGCGTCGTCGACCCACACCAGCACCACCATGGCGATCCCCTCGCGGAGGGCGGTCTCGATCTCCTGGGAGTTCATGAGGAAGGAGCCGTCGCCGGTGGCCACCAGGACCTTGGCCCCGGGCCGGGCCAGCTTGGCGCCGATGGCGCCGGGCAGCGTCCAGGCCATGGTGGACAGGCCGTTGGAGATCAGGCAGGTGTTGGGGGAGTAGGTCGGGTAGAGCCGGGCCATCCACATCTTGAGGGCACCGGTGTCCACCAGCACGATGTCGTCGCGACCCATCGCCTCCCGGGTGTCGGCCACGATCCGCGCCGGGGCCAGCGGGAAGCGGTGGTCGTCCCGACCGCGCTCGAGCTCCTCGGCGAGGAGCCGGGGGATGCGCTGCCCGTGCGGGCCGCCGCCGGGGCGGTCGCCGACCGCCGCCGCCAGCTCGTCGAGGCTCCGGCCGATGTCGGCCTGGAGACCCACCGAGACGTCGTAGTGGCGGTCGACCTCGGCCGGGAAGCGGTGGATGTGGATGATGCGCTTGTCCCCGGCCGGGTTGATCCGGACCGGGTCGAACTCCTGGAGCTCGTAGCCCACGGTGACCACCACGTCGGCCTGGTCGAACCCGAAGTTGACGTAGTCGTGGCGCATGAAGCCCACCGCGCCGAGGGCGAGTGGATGGTCGTCGGGGAAGACCCCCTTGCCGTGGAAGGTGGTGGCCACCGGGATGCGGAGCTGCTCGGCGAACCGGGCGAGCGCGTCCCCGGCGCCCGCCCGGGTGGCCCCGTGTCCGGCCAGCACCACCGGCCGTTCCGCCTCGTGCAGGATGGCCGCGGCCCGGGCCAGTTGGTCGGCGGAGGGCTGGTCGGGACGGGGCACGTTCACCCGGAGCGGGGTCGCCCCCGCCGGGGCGTCGGCCTTCTCGACGTCCTCGGGGACGGCCAGGTAGACGGCGCCGGGCCGCTCGGTCTGGGCGAGCTTGAAGGCTTTCCGGACCATCTCCGGGACGGCCCCCGGGGTGGCCACCAGCGCCGACCACTTGGTGACCGGCCCGAACATCGACACCAGGTCGACCCCCTGGTGCGACTCCTTGAAGCTGCGGTCCATGCCCACCTGGGCGGAGAGGGCGATGAGCGGGGTGGAGTTGGTGGTGGCGTCGGCGGTGCCGAGCAGGAGGTTGATGGCCCCGGGCCCGAGGGTGGCCGAGCAGACCCCGGCCCGACCGGTGAGTCGGCCGTAGGTCTCGGCCATGAACGAGGCACCCTGTTCGTGGCGGACCAGGACGTAGCGGATGGACGAGCGCGAGAGCGCCTCGACCAGGTGGATGTTCTCCTCGCCGGGGATGCCGAAGACGAACTCGACGCCCTCGTGCTCGAGGCACTCGACGATCAGTTCGGCGACGGTCGGCGGGCCCTCGGCACGGTCGGTCGGCGTGGTCACGCCCCGACGTTATGCGCGCCGGGCGCGGGTCCGCCTACTTGGAGAGCAGGGCGTTCTGGGCCAGTGCCGCGGCGTCGAGCTGCCGGGCCTGGGCGGCGGTGGGCGGCACCGGCGGGGTCGACGTCTCCTCGCCGCTGGCCGACGCCGGGACGTCGGTGTCGATGGCGGTCACGCCCAGCTTGTTCCCGTGCCTCCAGAGCACCGAGTACTGCGGGGCGTCGGCGGCAGTGGCGATGGCGGACGACCCCAGGGCCTTGGGCACCGGGAGCGAGGGGTCGGTGGTGATCTGCTTCTTGGTCTGGTTGAAGACGGTCGTGGCCGCCGCCACGGTGGAGCAGAGCAGGGTCTCCGAGGCCAGGCCCACCTGGTGGGAGGTGGAGACGTACAGGGCCTGGACCGAGGTGCTGCAGTGCGCCTCGCCGGTGTTGGCGTTCGGCCTGGGGGGCGCCTCCACCACCGGGAAGCCGAGCTTGGCAGCGGCCTTGGCGCTCAGGACGTAGGACCCGGGTGGCGTCGAGGCCGAGGCGACCGACGGGGTGACGGCGACCGCCGTGAACGACAGACCCGCCACCAGGGCGACGGCGAGGAGACGGATGGGCCGGAAGGAGGACATCCGACGAGGTTAGTGAAGTGCGGGGGCCGGTGGGGTGGCGCCCCGCGAGCTCCCCCGGAACGCCCCGGGAGCGCCCCTGGCGACCCGTGCCGTCCGTGCGGTCCTCCCGCGCCGGCGGTGGCTCACCCCGCCCGCAGGACGACGGCCTGGTCCGGGCCGAGGGTGCCCCCGAAGGACCCGCCCTCGCCGACGCCGTCGCTGGCCAGGGCGATGCGGGCGCCGGCGACCAGGGCGCCGAGGTCGGGGCCGAGGTCGACCGGGCCACCGGTGAGGTTGACCGCCACCACCGCGTGGTCCTCCCCGTGGTCACGCCGCCAGGCCAGCACGCCGTCGGGGGCGTCGAGCACGGCCATGTCCCCCGTGGTGAGGGCGGCCGACCGGTGGCGGAGTGCCAGCAGGCGCCGGTAGAGGTGGAGGATCGACGACGGGTCGTCACGGAGGGAGCGGTGGTTCCGCTCGGGCTCGGGCGGGAGCGGCAGCCACGGTTCGCCCCCCGCCTCGGTGGGCCAGCCCCGGTCGGGGGAGGCGTCCCAGGGGATCGGTGCCCGACAGCCGTCCCGTCCCCCCGGGTCGACCCCGCGTCCGGGTGGGACCACCGCGTCGAGCAGCCCGAGCTCCTCGCCCTGGTAGAGGAAGGGCGTCCCGCGGAGGGTGAGGAGCAGCACCGCCGCCGCCCGGGCCCGGGCCTCGCTCCGGCGGGCGGCGGTGGCGGGGTCCTCGCCGTGCCGGGCGGCCCCGTCGTCGTAGCGCTGCCGGTGGCGGGGGTTGTCGTGGTTGGAGAGCACCCAGGTCGGCCAGGCGTCCCGGGACGCCAGGGCGGCCAGGGTCTCGTCGATGCACCGGCGCCACGCCGGCGGGTGCCACGGGGCGAACAGCGGGGGGAAGTTGAAGGCGAGGTGGAGCTCGTCCCCGTCGCCGTAGTAGGTGGCGACCGCCTCGGTGGAGAGCAGGTAGACCTCACCGACCACGAACCGGTCGCCGGGGTAGGCGTCGACCAGCGACCGGATGGCCCGGATCCGCTGGTGGGTGACCGGGACGTCGTTGAGGGCGGAGTGGGGGATGCCCGCCTGCCCCGGCGGGTCGTCGGGCAGGCGCGGGTCCTTCCCGATGCAGTGGATGACGTCGGCCCGGATCCCGTCGACCCCGCGGTCGAGCCAGAACCGGAGGACGTCGTGCATGGCCGCCTCCACGGCCGGGTGGTCCCAGTCGAGGTCGGGCTGGGAGGGGTCGAAGAGGTGGAGGTACCACTGGGCGGTGGCCTCGTCGAAGGTCCACGCCGGCCGGGTGAGGTCGAAGGACGCCACCCAGTTGTTCGGCGGGGTGTCGCCGACCGGGTCGCGCCACACGTACCAGTCGCGATGGGCGGCGTCGCGGCCCGAGCGGGCGTCGAGGAACCACGGGTGCTGGTCCGAGGTGTGGTTGGGCACCCAGTCGATCACCACCCGGATCCCCAACGCGTGGGCATCGGCGACCAGGCCGTCGAACTCCTCGAGGGTGCCGAAGACGGGGTCGACGTCGCAGTAGTCGGAGACGTCGTAGCCGGCGTCGACCATCGGGGAGGGGTAGAAGGGCGACAGCCAGACGGCGTCGACGCCCAGCCACGCCAGGTCGCCCAGGTGCGCCCGGATGCCGGCCAGGTCGCCGACCCCGTCGCCGTCGCGGTCGGCGAACGACCGGGGGTAGACCTGGTAGATCACCGCCTGTTTCCACCACGGGACGGTGGGGTCGATGGGCACGCCGGGGAGGCTACCAACCCGGCGCCGGCCGGGCCCCGGGGGTCAGGCGGTCGCCGGCCCCCCGACGCCCGGGGGGGTTCCGGCCGCCCGGGCCGCGTCCTCCAGGGTGGGTACCGCCCGGGGCGGCGACTGGATGTCGTTCCGCTCGTCGTCGAAGTGGACGAGGTGGCGCGAGACCCAGTTGCGGTCGCCCCCCTCGGCCCACACCAGGATCGGCGGCAGGATGACCAGGGCGCAGAGCAGGGCGACCAGCACGTTGAGCCCGACGATGATGCCGAACCCGCGCAGCAGCGGCCACGGCGAGGTGGCGATGACCGCCACGCCGGCCACCGCGGTGAGTCCGGACACGATGAACGCCCGACCGGTGCGGCTGGCGGTGATGTGCATCGACTCCTCGGGGCTCCGGCGCTTGCCGCGTTCCTCCACGAACCGGAGGAGGATGAGCGAGGTGAACTCGGTGCAGACGGCGATCACCAGGGGGCCGGAGACCGCGGTCAGGGGGCTGAGCTTCAGGGACAGCGCCCAGGCGATCAGGGTCACCGAGCCGACCGCCACCATCACCGGGATCAACGACAGCAGCGACCGGATGACGCTGCGGAGGCGCAGGGCGAGGAAGACGCCGACGAAGATCAGCGCCAGGTAGGTGAGCAGGGTGCGGGACTTGGCCAGGTTCTGGAGGAGCCCGACGCCGACCACCGCGATGCCCCCGGGGGCGTTGGTGATGCCGGCCGGCGGGTGGACGTCATCCTGCATGTGGACCACCACCGGCTCGAGCTCCTCCAGCGTGGAGGTCTTCGACGGGAACACGATGCTGAGCGCCTTCCCGTTGTCGGCCACCGTCGAGTGCTGGATGTCCTGGGGTGCGACCTCGTAGACCTGCTGGACCTGGCTCCCGGTCGGGGGGACCGCCGAGGCCCCGGGGACGGAGATGAACTCGTAGACCAGGTTGACGATGCCGGTGCCCGGGAAGAGCAGGTTGCCGAACCGCTGGTCCTGGTCGTCGGAGAAGGCGCTGATGTAGGCGGCGGTCTGGTCGCTCCAGGGCGCATCGGTGGTGATGAGCGCCGAGACGTCGTTGGTGGTGCCGGTCCCGGCCTTCAGGGCGTTGACGTCGTGCACCGTCTGGGAGCCGGGGTCCACCCACTGGAGCGGGTCGGTCTGGAGGGTGATCTTGCCCTCCACGGCCAGGCCGCTGGCGAAGATGACCACGGCGGCGATGGCGAAGGGGATGGCCGCCTTCTTCGGCACCGAGCCGAGCCAGGCCGTCAGCCGCCCGAGGCGCCCGGTGGAGAAATCGCGGCCCTTGGTCGGCGACCGGTACTCGCGGATGCCCAGGATGGCCAGCGGACCGACGATGCTGCAGATGCAGACGGCGATCACGCTGACGATGAGGAGCCAACCGAACTGGCGGATCATCGGCACCTTGGCGGCCAGGAGGGCGGCGAAGGCGAACACCGCGTCGAAGGTGACCACCAGGAGCGCCGGGCCGAGGTTCCGGGCGGAGGCCTGGATGGGGTGCGGTGCCTCGTCGAGGATCACCTCCTCCTCGACCCGCGAGTGCATCTGGATGGCGTAGTCGATCCCCACCCCGAGCAGCACCGGCAGGCCGGCCACGCTGGCCAGGGTGAGGGGGATGCCGACCCAGCCGGCCAGCCCGAAGCCCCACACCAGCCCGATGACCACGATGAGGAAGGGCAGCAGCCGCCACCGGACGTTGAAGAGCAGGAGCAGGATGATGATCATCACCACCGCGGCGGCGGCACCCAGGGTGAGCATGCCCTTCTTCAGGTAGTCGTTGATGGTCTTGAGCAGGGCGGGCACCCCGGTGGTCAGGGTGGTGGTGTTCTGGAAATGGGCGGCGGACACGATCCGCTGCACGGAGGCCGCCGCCGCCGACTCCTGGTCGATGGAGAGGCCGCCCTTCAGGAAGACGATCATCGCCGCGTGTCCGTTGTTGGGGAGGAAGGCGAGTGACGACGCCCGCATGCTCCCGTCGGTGTTGTGGGTGAGGAAGTGGACCCAGGCCGGGTTGGACAGCACGCGCTGGCTGGCGGGGATGGCCGCCTCCGCGGTGGCCAGCGTCACGATGTCCTTCTGGCGGATCGCCTTGCCGGCGGGGGACGGGTCGCGCTCGAAGGCGGAGACGAGCAGCTTGCCGGCCATCGAATCGGTCGGGTTGCCGTCGGCGCTGTAGGAGAGGGTGCCCGACAGGTTCACGGCGTCGAGCGGGGTGATGGCGCTGAACACCGACGGGTCGGCCTTCAGCTGGCGCTGCACCGACTCGAACTCGGCCACGTTGGAGTTCGTGAAGAGGTTGTCGATGGTGGTGCCGGGGGCCATGGTGAACATCGTCACCATCGGGTCTCCGCCGAACAGGCTCTCGTAGTGCTGGTTCTCCACCTGGGCCTGGTCGTTGGCGTTGAGGTAGCTGGCGTTGCTGGTGACGAACTTGAGCTGCGCCAGCCCGAGGCCGAGCAGCAGGGTGATGGCGAGTCCGATCACCGACACCAGGCCGGCGTGCCGGCCGAGGTTCAGCCCCAGCCAGCTCCAGGCCCGCCTCACCGGGACACCGGCCCGACGGCCCGGGGCGCCCGCGCCCGCTCGGTCACTGCCGCTTCGTCGATCATGGGTCCTCCCCCGTCACGTCGCTGCCGGTCGTGGGGCGGCGGCCCGGGACGCCCCCCGGACCCCCGGTCGGACCACCGTCCCCCTCGCGGATCATCTCCGAGGGGAGACCGTATCCCACCTGGGCCTACCGATCGGTAACCCCTGGGGGGCCGGCCGTGGCGGCGGCCGGGGCGCCGCCGAGCTCGAAGCGGACCACCACCACCGTGGCGTCGTCACGGAGGGGGGTCACGCACGCCAGGCGCACGGCGTCGACCAGCGCCTCGGCCACCTCGTCGGGGGTGGCGTCGGGGTCGAGTCCCCCCACCAGGTCGCGGATCCGGTCGATGCCGAATTCGTCCCCGTCGGGCAGGCGGGCCTCCAGGAGCCCGTCGGTGACCGCCACCAGGAGGTCACCGTCCCCGGCGTCCACCGCCCGGGTCTCCCACGACCGGCCGCGGAGCCCGCAGATCAGCGGCCCGGTCCGCCCGAGCTCCTCGACCCCGCCCCGCCGGAAGAGCAGCGCCGGGGGATGGCCGGCGTTGGCGTACCGGCACCGGCCGTCGAGCGGGTCGAGCTCCAGCACGAAGGCGGTGGCGCACTGGTCGTCGAGGTCGTCGAGCTGGTCGGCGAGCCAGGCCAGCGCGTTGCCGGGCCCCATGCCCATCCGGAAGGGCGGCGCCAGGAGGTGCTTGATCCGGAGGGCCATCAGCCCGGCCTCGGGCCCGTGTCCCGAGACGTCCACCAGGGCGAGGGCCACGTGGTGGTCGCCGACCCCCCAGGCGTCGTACCAGTCGCCGGCCAGCACGCCGTCGGCCGGGAGGAGCCGGCCGGCGATCGACGTGTCGAGCCGGTCCTCCGACGACTGCAGTTCGGATCGGAGGAGCCCGTGGAGGGGGCTGCGCTGGGCCAGTGCCTGCCGGAGCTGGCGGACCTCCTCCGAATCGTTCCGGAGGGCCACGCGCATGGCCTCGGTGTTCCGGCCCAGGGTGGACAGGTCGCGGAGCCCGGTGGCGGCGATGGGGTGGTCGAGCGAGCCGGCCGCCACCGTCTCCACGTCACCGGTCAGTCGCTCGATGGGCGCCGCCACCAGGCGGTGGAGGATGAGGAGGAGCATGGCCAGGACGGCCAGCAGGAACACGGAGCGGACGACGGCGAGGAGCAGCGCGGTCGAGAGGTCGTCGTCGACGGTCGCCGAGATCGTCCCGGCCCGGGCCCCGGCGTCGGCGGAGAGCTGGGTCAGGTGCTGCCGGATCTGGTCGACGGTCGCCCGACCGGCACCGGCCCGGATGCCGGCGGCGGCCTGGGCGGCAGCCGCCCCCCCGACCCCGACGGCGGCGATGCCCGGACGCGCCACCGAGTCCAGCCACGTCCGGTCGAGTGCCTCGGCCTCGTCGAGCTGCGTCGCCGCGGACGGCATGCCGGTCAGCTCCGGACGGAGCTCGGCCTCGAGGGCCGAGGCGGCCAGCAGGCCCGACTGGTAGACGACCAGGGCCGCCGGCTGGCCGGTGAGCACATAGGCCTCCTCCCCCTCCTGCTGGTCGAGCAGGGCCACCAGCAGGGCGTCGGCGTGGCGGAGTGCTGGCTCCGCGGCCTGCTGCTGCTCGGCGACGAGATGGCGCGTCTGGACGTCCCGCCAGATGGAGACGGTGTTGACGGCGAGGACCACCAGACCGACCGCCACGACCAGCCCGGCGAGGGTGCCCCGGAGGGTCCAACGGCGCCAGGCCCGGACCGGCGGGGTCCGGGGCTCGGGGGAAGTGGCGGGCACCCGGTCGAATCTAGGTGGCGGCGGTCGGCCGGCGAACCTTCGGTGGTTTGACGGGTCGTCCCGGTGGGTACGGGAGGCGGGTCGCCCGAGGCCCGGGTGGCCCGCGCCCGCGTCCCCGGCCCAGGTCCCCACCGGGTGGTCGACCTAGGCTCGGACGCGTGGAGGACACCGGGGTCGCGGCCGGCCGCGGGCGGTGGCCGCCGACGGGACCGCCAGAGAGGATCGGAGTCGTGGAGATGACGTTCGCAGTCGAGGAGGAGCGGGTCGCCGACGTCCCGGTGGTCCGGGTGACCGGGGAGATCGACGTGGCCACCGCACCCGAGCTCCGCGGGCACCTGGTCGACCACGAGGGTGCGGACGAGGCGGTGGTGGTGGTGGACCTGAGCGGGGTCACGTTCCTCGACTCGACCGCCCTCGGGGTGCTGGTCGGGTCCTACCGGCGGCTCACCGACGGCGGCGGCAGCCTCCGCCTGGTGGTCACCGAACCCCGGATCCTCAAGGTGCTGGAGATCACCGACCTCCTCAGCGTGTTCCCGATCTTCGACACCGTGGACGGGGCGGTGACCGGGTGAGCGACGCCGTCGAGCTCTCCTTCCCGGTCGAGGCGGACCTGCTGGTCCTGGCCCGCCTGACCGCCGCCACGGTGGCCGCACGGGCCGGCTTCTCCATCGAGGAGGTCGAGGACCTCCGGCTGGTCACCGAGGAGCTCTGCCTGTCGGTCATCGGCACCGCCAAGAGCGGCACCGTCTCCCTCCGTCTGGCATCCGACGGCGGGGAGATCACCATCGAGTGCTGGATGGTCCCCGGCGGCGTGGACGGGTCCGGCGGGGGGGCGTCGGACGAACTGTCGGCGCGCATCATCGAGGCGCTGGTCGATGCGCAGGGCGTCCTCGACGACGGACCACGGGCCGGTCGGTGGATCCGTACGCACGGGGGCGCGGGTGTCGGGTGACGTCGCGCGCACCCGGAGTCCGGCGGCGCCCGACGCCTGGTCCGAGTTCGTCCGGACGCGCGATCCCGCCCTCCGCGACCGCCTCGTCGAGGACAACCTCGGGCTGGCCCGACGGCTGGCCCACCGGTTCGACCACCGGGGCCAGCCCTACGACGACCTGGTCCAGGTGGCGTCGGTCGCACTGATCAAGGCGGTCGACCGGTACGACCCCGGGCACGGTGCCGCGTTCAGCACGTTCGCCACCGGCACCATCGTCGGCGAGCTGAAGCGGCATTTCCGCGACCGGGGGTGGGCGGTGCGGGCGCCGCGTCGGGTCCAGGAGCTCTATCTCGAGCTCGGCACCGCCACCGAGACGCTCGCCCACCAGCTGGGGCGCTCGCCCACCGTGCCCGAGCTGGCGGCGGCGACGGGGAGCACCGAGGAGGCGGTCCTCGAGGCCCTGGAGGCGGGCCGCGGCTACCGCTCCGCGTCGATCGACGCCCCGGGCCCCGGGCCGGGGAGCCCGACCCTCGGCGACCGCCTGTCCAGCGAGGATGCCGAGGTCGTCCTCGTCGACGAGCGTTCGGTGCTCGGTCCGGCGCTGTCCGCCCTCCCCGAGCGGAGCCGGCAGATCGTCCGGCTCCGGTTCGTCGACGGACTGACCCAGTCGGAGATCGCCGAGCGGGTCGGCATCAGCCAGATGCACGTGTCGCGTCTGCTGGCGGCCAGCCTGGCCCAGCTCCGGGAGGCCTTCCGTCCCGATCCGTGACCTCGGACGCCGCTCCGGCCGCCGGACGGGTTCATCCGCACCGCCCCTCCGGTCCGAATGTTTGGCGGGCCCGGGTGCGGGGTAGCCGGGTGCCGAGGATCCATCGACCCAAGGGAGGACACGCGGTGCCTGAGCTCGGAATTCGGAACGGTTCGATCAGCGGCGAGGGGCTGGGCGGCCACGGTGGCCCCCCCGTCTACGGCGCCGACCGGACCTGTGCCCACGAGGGGTGCGACGCCCGCCTCTCGATCTACAACAGCGCCGAGTGCTGCGCCCTCCATGACCTGTCGGCCATGGCCTCGCGCCCGCCGCGGGGCCTGACCCGCCGCCGCCGCCACCCCGGCCCCGCCGCCGACCGGGCGGCCTGAGCGCCGACGACCGCGGGACGACGGAGCCCGGCGCCGATCCGGAGGAGGGGCGGCCCCCCCCGGGCCTCCCCCGCGCCCCGCGCCCCGGGTCAGAGGCCGAGCTCGCACCAGACGACCTTGCCGCGGTGGACGCGGGAACGCCGGGTTCCCCACTCCGTGGCCACCTCCTCCACCAGGGCCAGGCCCCGTCCGCCCTCGGCGGTCGGCGAGGGCGTCCGGAGGCGGGGCGACCGCCACGGATCGCGGTCGGCCACCTCGATGCGCAGGCGACCGCGGCGGGTCCGGAGGGTCATCGACCGGGCCCCGCCCCCGTAGCGCAGCCCGTTGGTGACGAGCTCGGTGGCCAGGAGACTGGCATCCGGCTCCAGCCGGTCGAGCCGCCACCGCCCGAGTGCCTCCCGGACGAAGCGGCGGGCCACCGCGGCGGTGGACGGGTCGGCCGGGAGGGGGATCGACGCCCTCATCGCCACCCCCCCCCACCGTTCACCCCGCTCCCCGACACGGGAGCGGGCGCGGCACGACGCCCCCTCCGGGGGAGGGGGCGTCGGTGACGCCGCTCGGGGAGTGCGAACGGTCAGGACGTCACTTCTTGATCGCGTCCTTCAGCTTCTCCCCGGCCTGCTTCAGGTCCGAGGCGATCCTGTTGCCCTTGCCCTTCGACCGGAGCTCCGAGTCGCCCGTGAGCTTCCCGGCGGCCTCCTGGACCGCACCCTTGGCCTCCTGGCCCTTGTTGTTCGCCTTGTCGGTGGCGCTCATGTCCACTCCTCTCGCTTGCTTCCATTGTGGGTCCGTCCGTACCCGAAGTGGGGCACTGTCGGGGCGCCGGACGGCTGCACCCTCGGTGGGAAGTGATGCCCGGGTTCGTGGACCGGCAAACCCCGTCGGTACACTCGGCCGTTCGGCGAACAGGGGGGACCGATGGACATCGAGGCGATCGAGGCGATCCGCCGGCTGAAGTACGCGTACTTCCGCCTGCTCGACACCAAGCGGTTCGACGAGCTCGGCGAGCTCTTCACCGAGGACGCAACCGCCGCCTACGAGTCGGCCCCCCGACCGTACGCCGGGCGGGACGAGATCGTCGCGTTCCTGCGCTCCTCGCTGAGCGACCCGGGCATCGTGTCGCTCCACCAGGGCCATCACCCCGAGATCGAGGTCGACGAGGGCACCGCCACCGGGACCTGGTACCTCTCGGACCGGGTGGTCGTCCCCGCCCACGACTTCGTGCTCGACGGCACCGCCCTCTACGACGACGCGTACGCCCTGGTCGACGGCGAGTGGCGCTTCACCCACACCGGCTACGCCCGGATCTGGGAGGAGCGTCGAGTGCTCTCCACCGGGAAGCTGCTCACGTTCACGAGCCGGTTCGACGCCGATTCGTAGCGGGCCCGCCCGCCGTACGGTGGGGCACGGACGGGGGCACATCGGGCAACGGACGAGGAGTGGACCATGAGCGATCGACTGGACGGGACCGTGGCGCTGGTGACGGGCGCCTCGAGCGGTATCGGTGAGGCCACCGCGGTGGCCCTGGCCGCCGAGGGGGCGTCGGTGGCCGTCGCCGCCCGACGGGGTGACCGGCTGGCCGCACTGGCCGACCGGATCGGCGGGGACGGCCGGGTGCTGGTGCTGGAGACCGATGTCACCGACGAGGACCAGGCGCGCGCCATGGTGGCGCGCACCGTGGCGGAGCTCGGCCGGCTGGACACCCTGGTCAACAACGCCGGGGTGATGCTGCTGGGCCCGATCGAGGACGCACCGGTCGAGGAGTGGCGCCGGATGGTGGAGCTGAACGTGATGGGCCTGATCCACACCACCCACGCCGCGCTGCCCCACCTCCTCGAGGCGGCGGGGGCCGATCCCCGCCGGGTGGCCGACGTGGTCAACGTCAGCTCGGTGGCGGGCCGGGCCGCCCGGTCCGGCAGCGGGGTCTACAACGCCACCAAGTTCGGGGTCGGGGCGTTCTCCGAGTCGCTCCGCCAGGAGGTCACCCGGCGGCACGTCCGGGTCTCCCTCGTCGAGCCGGGGGCGGTGGCCACCGAGCTGGCTACCCATGTCCGTCCCGAGGTCCTCGAGGGGATGGCCGCCATGTTCGGGCAGACCGAGCTGCTCCGGGCCGAGGACATCGCCGAGGCCATCACCTTCATCGTCACCCGTCCCCGGCGGGCGGCGGTCAACGAGGTGCTCATCCGCCCGACCGAGCAGGAGCGGTGAGTGGCCGACTTCACGTACCCGCCGGAGGTCCACCTCCTCGCTGACCTGCGCGTCGAGATCGAAGCCCTCGACGACGGCGAGCTGCTGGCCAGGCTCCCGGTGACACCCGAGCTGTTGGCCGCCGACGGCGGGGTGCACGCCGGGATGATCGCCACCCTGGTCGACATCGTCGGCGGTGCCATCGCGGTGCGGGCCGTGCACCCGGACTGGATGGCCACCTCGGACATGGCCCTCCAGGTGGTGCGGCCGGCGGTGGGGCCGGTGTTGGAGGCCCGGGGGACCGTACTCCGACGGGGCCGGACCACCCTGGTCATCGAGGTCACCGTCTTCGACCTCCCCGACGACGCCACCCCGGTGGCGTGGTCGGTGCTCACCTTCGCGGTGCTGCCTCGGGCCGCCGACGGGCCTCCACCCATGGAGCTCCCGCCGGTGCCGCGCCACTCGAGGTTCGGGCCGGGCGAGCTCGGCGCCCACGTGGTCGACGCGGTGTCCATCGGTGCCGGGGGGGACGGTCCGGTCTCCATGCCGATCGACGACTACGTCCGGAACACCATCGGGGCGCTGCAGGGCGGGGTGGTGGCCCTGCTGGCGGAGGTGGCGGCGGCGCGGGCGGTGGCGGCGGCGCTGGACGCCCCGGCGGCGGCCACCGTCGACCTCCAGATCACCTACCTGGCCACCGGCCGGATCGGACCGGTCGAGGCCCGGATCCGCTCGGTGGACGCCGACCCGGCGACGGGGTCGGGACGCGGGCTGGTCGAGCTGGTGGACACCGGTGCCGGTGACCGCCTGACCGCCCGGGTCACGTTCTCCGCGGTGGCGGCATGACGGCGGCACCGGCCGGGGAGGACGCACCACCCCTGCGCCGGGGCCACGAGGTCGGCGCCTACTTCCGCTTCGAGCGGTGGGAGCTGCCGGCGGCCGGGGGGGCCGAGGCCCCCTCGGAGATGGTCGGCCGGGTACCGATCGACGATCATCACCGGTCACCCGCCGGTGGGCTGACGACCGCGGGCCTGCTGACCTGCATCGACTCCATCGGGGGCCTGGTCGCCGGCCTGTCGGTGCTGCCGCGGTGGATCGTGACCACCAGCCTGTCCGTGCAGGTCACCGCACCGCGACAGGTCGGGCCGCTCCGGACCCACGCCCGCGTCCTCCGGCGCGGGAGGAGCTCGGTGGTGGCCGCCATCGACGTCTCCGACGAGGGTGCCGGCGACGCCCGGGTCGCCGATGCGGTGATCGCCTGCGCGGTCCTCGACCCGGGGGAGCTGGGCCTGGAGTTCACCCGGCCGCTGGTGATCCCCATGCCGGCCCCCGACCCGGCCCCCGAGCCGCTCGAGACGTTCTTCGCCATCGAGGACGGGTGGGGGCCCGCCACCCGGATGGTGCTCGAGGAGCGGCTCCGCAACCCCTGGGGGATCCTCCACGGCGGGGCGGTCGCCACCCTGGTCGACGTGGCGGCCCGTCGGGCGGTCGCCGGCGACCCGGGCGGACCGGAGGGACCGGAGGGACGGGTGGGGCCGGCGGCGGTGACGGGCATCGTCCTCCACTACCTGGCGCCGATCCGGGTGGGGCCGGTGGAGGCGCGGGCCTCGGTCGTCGGGAGGAGGGTCGACGGCACGGTGGTGCGGGTGGCGGTCCACGACACCGGCAACGGCGACCGACTGGCCGCCCTGGCGTCGGTCACCGTGGGGCGGGTGTAGGTGGAGGGCCGCACGGTCGTGGTGACCGGGGGCAACTCCGGTATCGGCCTGGCCACGGCGACCGCCCTGGCCCGGGCCGGTGCCCGCACGGTGCTCACCGCCCGCGACCCCGGGCGGGGTGCGGCGGCGGTCGAGGAGGTCCGGCGCCGGTCGGGCGGCACGGTGGAGCTGGCACTCTTCGACCTGGCCGACCTGGCCTCCGTGCGCGCCGGGGCGGCCGAGCTCCTCGAGCGGCTCCCGCGACTCGACGTGCTGGTCAACAACGCCGGGATCGTCCTCTCCGACCGGAGGGAGACGGTCGACGGCTACGAGTCCACCTTCGCCGTCAACCACCTGGGCCCGTTCCTCCTGACCACCCTGCTCACCGGGCGGCTGGTGGCCTCGGCACCGGCCCGGGTGGTCACGGTGGCCTCGGTGGCCCACCGCTACGTACCCCGGGGCCTCGACTTCGCCGACCTCCAGTCGCGCCGTGACTACCGCGGGATGCGCGTCTACGCCCGCTCCAAGCTGGCCAACCTGCTGTTCACCGCCGAGCTGGCGCGGCGGCTGGCCGGCACCGGGGTCACCGTCAACGCCCTCCATCCGGGGACCGTGGCCACCGGCTACGGGCGCGACGGGGACACCCACGGCTTCCTGCCGTTCGGGATGGACGTGATCCGGTCGGTGGTCCTGACCCCCGAGGAGGGGGCCCGGACCTCGGTCTTCCTGGCCACGTCCCCGTCGGTGGAGGGGGTGACGGGCCGGTACTTCGTGCGGTCCCGGGCGCGCACGCCCTCGGCGGCGGCCCGTGACGCCGGGGCCGCCCGACGGCTGTGGGCGGTCAGCGAGCAGCTGGTGGCGGGTCCGGTCGGGTGAGCGGTCCGCGACCCGGGCGGATCCCCGCCCTAGGTTGGGGGGGTTGACGCAACACGACGGCGCCACCCGCGCCCTGAGGAGGACCCGTGACCGACACGACGACCATCGAGGCAGATCCCGACGTCCTGGAGGCCGTCGGACGATCGTGGGGCTGGGTGCTGTTCTTCGGCATCGCCACCCTGGTACTGGGGATCCTGGTGGTGATCCAGCCGAAGGCCACCATCTACGGCTTCGCCCTCCTGCTCGGGATCTGGCTGTTCGTGGCCGGCCTGTTCCGGATCGTGGTCGCCATCGCCGACAACAACGACACCGCCGGCACCCGGTGGCTCGTCGCCATCCTGGGGATCCTGTCGGTGATCATCGGCATCTTCTTCCTGCGCCACACCTACGAGACGGTGGCCTCCCTCACCTTCCTGCTGGGGCTCTTCTGGGTGGTCGGGGGGATCATCGAGTTCGTCTCCGCCTACGGGCACAAGGGGCAGCCGGGGCGCTCCTTCCGGCTCGTCATGGGCATCCTGGCCATCGCCGCCGGCATCGTGACCCTGGTGTGGCCGTCGATCACCCTGCACGTGCTGGTGTACATCATGGGCTTCTGGCTGATGGTCTACGGGATCCTCCAGATCGTCACCGCCCTCACCATCCGCAAGCTGTTCGCCACGTCGTCGGGGGGCTCCGCCAGCTGATCCGGACCGGGTGACCGGCGCGGCGGGCCGGCGCGTGGCCCGCCGACCGACGGGGGTCGCCGGCGTCGTCCGTCCGTTCGACGTCCCCCGTCATCCCGACCCCCGGACCCGGGGCGTTCCGGACCAGGGTCACCCCGTCTGTGATGATGACGGGAGTGGCCGTGGTGCTGATGCCGGTCCCCGGCCTCGATTCCGACCCCACCGAGGTGGCGGTGAGCTGGAAGGTGCTGTCCGACCTCGGGCACGACGTGCGGTTCGCCACCCCGACCGCCGCCCCGGGACGGTCGGACGACCTCATGGTGTCCGGCATCGGCCTCGATCCCTGGGGGTGGATCCCCGGCGTCCGTCGTCTGGTGGGGGTCGGGCGCGTCCTCCGCGCCGATGCCAGGGGCCGCGCGGCCTACGGGGAGCTCCTGCGGGCGCCGGCCGTTGCGAACCCGATCGCCTGGGCCGACATCGAGATCGACGGGTTCGACGGCCTCCTCCTGCCCGGCGGCCACCGCTCGAGGGGCATGCGCCCGTATCTCGAGAGTCCCGTCCTCCAGCGGGTCGTCGTCGACACCTTCGGCGCCGGCAAACCCGTGGCCGCCATCTGCCACGGCGTGCTCCTGGCCGCCCGCAGTGTCGATCCGGCGACCGGTCGATCGGTCCTCTACGGTCGACGGACGACGGCGCTCACCTGGGCGCTGGAGCGGCGGGCGTGGCACGTCGCCCGGGTGACCCGCTTCTGGGATCCGGACTACTACCGCACCTACGGCGAGGAGCCGGGTCAGCCCGCCGGGTACCGGTCGGTGCAGCAGGAGGTGACCCGGGCCCTCGCCCGTCCGGAGGACTTCCTCGACGTCGCTCCGGACGCACCGGACCGCGCCGTCGCGTCCGGTGGACGGGTGCGGGACCGCGCCGGTGACGCACGTCCGGCCTTCGTCGTGCGGGACGGAAGCTACGTCTCGGCGCGGTGGCCGGGAGACGCCCACACGTTCGCCGCGACCTTCGCCTCGGTGCTGGAGGACCGCGCACCCCCGAGGTGACACCGGGGAGCGACGGGCCCGTCGTGACGCCCGGCGGCCGGGGGCCACCGGAGGCGTGCGGCGCCCTACCTCGGCTCGGCCTCCCCGAGCTCGGCGGTCGTCTCGGCGATGGCGGTGGTGCGCTCCTCCTCGGTGATCGCCGCCCCACCCCCGCGGTCGCGCCACAGCTCGGGCACCCGCCAGAGGAGGACCCCGACGCCGACCACGCAGGCCAGGCCGCCCGACCACACGGCGAACTGCGGACCCCCCAGCTCGGCGGCCAGGCCGGTCTCGAGATCACCGAGGCGCGGCCCCCCGGCCACCACCGCGAAGAAGGTGCCCGACAGCCGGCCCTGGAGGTGCTCGGGCACCGTGCGCTGCTGGACGGCCTGGCGGAAGACGGCCGAGATCACGTCGGCGGCCCCGGCCACCGCCAGCAGGGTGAGGCCGATCCACAGCACCGGGATGACCCCGAAGCAGGCGATGGTGGCCCCCCACACCACCACGCAGGCGGCGATGGCCCGGCCCTGGTGGCGGACGCGTCCGCACCACCCGGTGAAGAAGGAGCCGGCCAGGGCCCCGGCCCCCGGGGCGGCGTAGAGGAGGCCGACCACCCCGGCACCGCCTCCGAAGAGGCCGGTGCCGAGGGCGGGGAAGACCGCCCGGGGCATCCCGAAGATCATGGCGTTGAGGTCGATCAGGTACGAGGCCCGCAGCAGGCGCTGGCCCCGCAGGTGCCGGAAGCCGTCGGCCATGGAGCGCAGGCCCATGGGGACGCCTCCACCCGAGGGGACCAGGGCGGGCAGCAGGGCGGCGGCCAGCAGCGCCACCCCGTAGGTGGCGACGTCGATGCCGTAGACCGCCGAGAGGCCGATGGTGGCGATCAGCACCCCACCGAGCGCCGGTCCCACCACCAGGGCCAGCTGCTGGACGGAGGTCTGGAGGGCGACCGCCGAGGTCAGCTTGTCGGCGGGCACCAGCATGGGGAGGGCGGCCCGGCGCGCCGGCCAGTCCACCCCCTGGAAGCCGGCGCCGGCCGCCGTGCAGACGAACAGGGGCCACACCGCCGGATGGTCGAACGAGGCGTTCACGACCAGGCCGGCACTGGCGGTGGCCATGGCCAGCTGGGTGAGCACCAGTACCTTCCGGCGGTCCATGGCGTCGGCCAGGGAGCCGCCCCACAGGGCCCCGGCCAGCAGGGGCACCAGCTGGGCCAGGCCGATCAGACCCACCACCAGCGTCCGGTGCGTGAGGGCGTAGGCCTGGAAGGAGACGGCGACCAGGGTCAGCTGCGATCCGATCCCCGACACCACCTGCCCGCCCCACAGCCGCCGGTAGTGGGGGTTGCCCCGCAGGGGGGTGACGTCGAGGAAGATGCGGGCCACGGGACGACGGTAGCGGGACCGGGGACCGGCACCGGGCGGTCAGGTCCGCTCGGGATGCTCCTGGCGCTCGAACTGGATCCGGTAGAGGTCGGCGTAGGCGCCGCCCGACTCCAGCAGCTCCTCGTGCCGGCCGCGCTCGACGATCCGACCGCGCTCGATGACCAGGATCTGGTCGGCGTCGCGGACGGTCGAGAGCCGGTGGGCGATCACCAGGGAGGTCCGGCCCTCGAGGGCGGTGGCCAGTGCCCGCTGGACCGCCACCTCCGACTCCGAGTCGAGGTGGGCGGTGGCCTCGTCGAGCACCACCACCTCGGGCGCCTTGAGCAGCAGGCGGGCGATGGCGATGCGCTGCTTCTCGCCGCCGGAGAGGCGGTAGCCGCGGTCGCCGACCACGGTGTCGAGCCCGTCGGGCAGGCGGTCCACCAGGGGGGCGATCTGCGCGCCCTCGATGGCGGAGCGCACCTCGGCCTCGGTGGCGTCCGGCCGGGCGTAGAGGAGGTTGTCGCGGATGGTCTCGTGGAAGAGGTGGGCGTCCTGGGTCACCACCCCGACGGTGTCGGTCAGTGATCCGAGGGTGACGTCGCGGAGGTCGACCCCGTTGATGCGGACCGACCCCGACCGGACGTCGTAGAGGCGGGGGATCAGCTGGCTGATGGTGGTCTTCCCCGCGCCGCTCGGGCCGACCAGGGCCACCAGCTGACCGGGCTCGGCGACGAAGGAGACGTCGAAGAGGACCTGGTGGGAGGGGGCGGTGTCCAGGACGGCCACCGACTCGAGGGAGGCCAGCGACACCTCCTCGGCCGTCGGGTAGCGGAAGTCGACGTGGGAGAACTCCACCCGGGCGGGTCCGGCCGGCACCGGGACGGCGTCGTCCTTCTCGGCGATCATCGGGGGGAGGTCGAGGATCTCGAAGACCCGGTCGAAGGAGACCAGGGCGGTCATCACGTCGACCTGGACGTTGGACAGCGAGGTCAGCGGCCCGTAGAGCCGGGTGAGGAGAGCGGCCAGGGCCACCACCGTCCCCACGTTCAGTTCCCCGTGCACGGCCTCGACGCCGCCCCACCCGTAGACCACCGCGGTGGCCAGGGCGGCCGTGAGGGTGAGGGCGGCGATGAAGACCCGGGAGTACATGGCCTGGGTGACCCCGATGTCCCGGACCCGGCCGGCCTTGGACTCGAAGCCGGAATGCTCCTCGGCGGGCCGGCCGAAGAGCTTCACCAGCAGGGCACCCGAGACGTTGAACCGCTCGTTCATCGTGTTGTTCATCTGGGCGTTGAGCCCGTAGGACTCACGGGTGATCACCGACAGCTTCCGCCCCACCCGCTTGGCGGGGATGACGAAGACCGGCAGGATCACCAGGCTGACCAGGGTGATCTGCCATGACAGGAAGAACATGGTGATCAGCACCAGGGTGACGGTGACCAGGTTGGACACCACCGACGACAGGATGTCGGTGAAGGCCTGCTGGGCGCCGAGGACGTCGTTGTTCAGCCGGGAGATGAGCGCCCCCGTCTGGGTGCGGGTGAAGAAGGCGATCGGCATCTTCTGGATGTGACCGAAGACCTGGGAGCGCATGTCGAAGATGAGCCCTTCGCCGACCTTGGCCGACACCCACCGCTCGGCGATCGACAGACCGGCGTCGAACACGGCCAGACCGGCTGCCACCAGCGCCAGGGTGATGATGACGCTGGAGTCGTGCTTGAGGATGCCCTCGTTGATGATCTGCCGGAAGAGCAGCGGGTTGACGACGGTGATGACCGCCTCGATCACCACCACCACCATGAAGAAGATCAGGATCTTCGTGTAGGGGCGGGCGAACCGCAGCATCCGTCGGGCCGTGCCCTTGGTGATCTCCTGCTGGAGGACGGAGTTGTCGCGGCGCATCTGGCGCATGAGGCCGTAGCCCCCGCCGCCACCGCCGCCTCCCATCCCGCGCCCTCCGTGCATGCCCTCGGACCCTACTGTCGGGGCGGCCGGCGCCGTCCGGCGGGGACGTCCGGACTACCCGGTGACGAGCCCCCGCCCGGTGATCACCGGGAGGTCGAGGGCGGTGACCAGCCCGGGGGCGGCCTCGACCACCGCCGGGACGGCGTTGACCAGGCGCATGGCGGTGGCCTTCAGCCCGGCGGTGTTGTGGTCGCCGTCGGTGCCGAGCAGCTGGAGGTCGAGGGTGTAGTTGGGCTCGCCGGTCACCTGCACCCGGTAGCAGCCGTGGCCCGCCGGCTGGGGCCAGTCGGGGCCGAGGTCGTCGTGGAGTCGGGTGACGTGCTCGAGGACGATCACCGCCTTGCCGTCCCGGAGTCCCCGGAGCTCGAAGTGGAGGGCGGCCGCCGTCCCCTGCTCGACGGTGCCGGCGTCGACCTCGAAGGTCTCGGTAGCCGGCAGCCGCTCGTACCACTCCTCGAGCTCGTCGAGCTCCACGTCGAGGCCGGCGGCCAGCTGACGGACCACGCTGCCCCAGGCCATGGTCATCACCCCCGGCTGGAGGATGAACGGCACCTCGTCGAGCGGCTTGCCGAAGCCCATGATGCCGAAGAGCACCATCCCCTGGTTGTAGGTGGCGTAGTTGAGGACCTCGGAGACGCGTAGCTCCTCGATCCGCTCGCTCACCCCGGTGAGCACCAGCGGGAGGGCGTCGTTGGCGAAGCCGGGGTCGACCCCGTTGACGAAGAGCGACACGCCGCCCTCGGTGGCGGCCGTCACCACCGGATCGACCAGGGCGTCGTCGACCACCCCGTAGGGGTACTGCAGGAAGACCGGACCCGACGACAGCACGTTGATACCGGCGCGCAGCATGCCCGCCATGTCCTCCAGGGCCTCGAACAGGCGGTCGTCGGCCATGGCCGAGTGGATGATGGCGTCCGGCCTGAGGGCGAACAGCGCCTCCCGGTCGTCGGTGGCGGCCACCCCGAGGGTGCGGCCGAGGCCGGCCAGCTCGCCGGCGTCCTTGCCGACCTTGTCGGGGTTCGACACCCACAGGCCGACCAGCTCGAGGTCGGGGCGGGCGTCGATGCCGGCGATGACGTGTCGGCCGACGTTGCCGGTGCTCCAGGCGACGACTCGGTAGGGGGTGGGCATGCGGTGCTCCTCTTCGGGCGGCGGTCAGGTCTGATCAGGCTTGGGAACATGGGCAGTCGGAGAATTCGGGAAGGGCCGGAGGGGCGGAGGCCCGGGCTCAGAGGTCGGGCAGGCCCATGTCGAGGTTGGGGCCCTGGAGCCCCCCGTCGACCTCCAGCACCTTGCCGGTGAGGTAGGACCCGGCCGGCGAGGCCAGGTAGACGACGGCGGCGGCGATGTCCTCGGGCTCGCCGATGCGCTTGAGGGGTGTACCGGCCTCGATCGCCTCGCGCAGCTCGTCGCTCTCCATCACGATGTCCAGGGCCGAGGTGGCCACCGAGCCGACGGCGATGGCGTTCACCCGGATGCGCGGGGCGAGGTCGGCGGCGGCGAGGCGCGTGTAGTGGGCGAGGGCGGCCTTGGCGGTCCCGTAGGCGGCGTAGCCACGGCCGGAGACCCGGCCCATGGCCGACGAGATGTTCACCGCCGAGCCACCGCCACCCTCGAGCATCAGCGGGACCGCCGGCCGCAGCAGGGCGTGCGCGGTGGCCACGTTGAAGTGGAAGGCCTGTTCGAGCCGGCCGGGCGAGGTGTCGAGGAACGGCCGCGGCATGGCGCCGCCGACGTTGTTGACCACCAGGTCGAGCCGGCCGAACTCCTGGCGGGCCCGCTCCACCAGGCCGGCCACCGCCTCGAGGTCGCTCAGGTCGGCCGGCACCACGACGGCCCGCCGGCCCACCGCCTCGATGGCGGCGGCCACCACCGACAGCTGCTCCTCGGTGCGGGCCGAGACGACCACGTCGGCCCCGGCCTCGGCCAGGCCCACCGCGCTGGCCGCCCCGATGCCGCGTCCGGCCCCGGTCACGATGGCCACCTTGTCGGTCATACGGAAACGATCCAGGATCACGCGTCCCCCCCTTGTCCCTGTCACGTCTACCAGCGCCGGCACCGCACGCGCCACGCCGTCCGGGTGGCGCGTGGCGTGCCGTCTCGATACACCGCGGCGATGGTCGGACCGCCCGCCGGACCGCCCGCCGGCCGCCCGTCGGCCGCCGGCCGGCCGCCGGCCCGGTTCAGTCGGCCAGGTCGCCGAAGGCGGTGATCCGGGTCGGCCGGACCCGGACCAGGAGCTCGCCGGGCACGCCGTTGCGCCGCCCGAACTCCTCGGCCCGGTCCTCCCCCATGTACCGCCCGCCGATCACCGCGGCCCACCGGCGGACCTCCGCCAGGTCGTCGCCGCAGGTGGCCACCCCGTCGATCGACACGAAGGCGAACGGGGCGCGCTCGTCGTCGAAGCAGAGGGCGACCCTCGGGTCCCGGAGGAGGTTGGCGCCCTTCACCGTGTCGGCGCCGGTGTTGAACACCAGGTCGCCCACCGGCGAGCCGTCGTCGGCCGCCGCCGTGTCCAGGGCGACCCAGACCGGGGCGACGTGGGGACGGCCGTCGGCCCGGACGGTGGCCAGCTTGCCGGTCCGGGCGGGCAGGCCCGCCAGGAAGGCACGGACCTCGTCGGTGGTCATCGGATGGGCCACGGGTGCTCCTCGGTCGGTCGGTCGGTCGGTCCCGGTCGCCCGGGTCAGCCCGGTCGGGTGGAGGGGAGGCCGAGCTTCCGGTGGTCCCACGACACCACCCGCTCGACGTGGAGCTTGGCCACGATCCGCTTGTGCAGCATGGTCTCCACAAAGGGCTTCAGCTCGTCGGTGTAGGTCCCGTAGTAGCGCTCGAAGAGGTTGACCCCCAGCTCCCACATCCGGTCCGGGTCGTCGATGATCTCGGCGGTGCCGACCAGCTCCACCCCGCGCAGCTCCTCGTAGTAGTCACCGTCCTCGAACATGCAGGTGATCCGGGGGTCGCGTCCCAGGTTGACGGCCTTCTGGGCCTTGGCCTTGGTCTCGATGGCCACCGAGCCCTCGAGGAAGCCGTACCACATGGCCACCGCGTGGATGGAGCCGTCGTGGTTGAGCGTGCACATGGTCATCGGGCGCCGCTCGTGGAGGAAGACGTCGATCTCCTCCGGCGTCATCTTGATGACGTCGCGCTGCTTGACGCCGTGGCCCATCTGCTGCGGTGCGGTCTCCGGCTGTTGGTCGCTCACGGTCCGCCTTCCTCCCGTCCCTGTCGGCGGCGCCGCAAGAGCGGCGCCCGCCCGGATCCCGGGCACCGGTGGAGCGTACCGGGGTGGACCCCCTGGCGCGCCCCTCAGTACTCGCCGGGGAAGCGCACCTTCGGCACCGGCTGGTGGCGGCGGGCCGCCTGGGCCGCCAGCCGGGGCCGCAGCCGGCGCCCCGAGCCGAGGAACCCGACGGCGATCCGGGCCCTGCCCCCGGCCAGGCTCCAGTCGGCGAGCGCCCGGTCGACCTCGAGGACGCCGGACGCCGGGTCGAACCGTCCGACGAAGGTCCGGTTCTCCTGCCCGGTGAACCGCTCGCCGTGGGTGTGGAAGGTCAGGCAGGCGGCCAGGCCGTCCAGTCCCGGGCCGACCGGCGGCCACGGGGCGCCGGTGCCCACCGTCAGGGAGAACCCCTCGGGGTGGATGGCGGCGTGGGTCACCGGCACCGCCAGCGGGAATCCGCCGGGGTCGACCACGGTCAGATCGCAGAGGGGCAGGGTGTCCAGGGCGTGCCGGGCCTCCTCGCTCCACGAGGTCGGCGGCGGCCGCCACGCCGGCGGGGAGCTCCCCTCGGGGGCGGGGTCGGAGGTCGGCCACGCCCGCTCGGGCGCCGTCCAGACCCGGGGTTCGCCGGCCAGGGACCGGTCGGGCCACCACAGGACCCGGACCGGGGCGATCTCCACCCAGATCCGCACGTAGTACCAGGCCATCCGGCGCAGGACGAACCGCGGCTGCCCCTTGGTGGCGTCGGGGAGCTTGGCCACCGACTGTCGGACGTACCGGTCGGTGTTGGCCTGGAGGTCGGCGTCGCGGACCGCCGCCATGCCCTGGACCGAGACGACCGGTCCGCCGCCCCCACCGGCGCCGACCGGGTCGGCGAAGAGCAGGGCGACCCTGGGGTTCCGCCGCGCCCGCTCGGCCTTGGTCGGGTAGGTGAGCCCGGTGGAGATGTCGAGGGTGCCGTCCCCGACGTAGGGCGTGGTCGGCACCGTCACCGGCGTCCCCTCGCGGGTCAGGCTGGCGTACTCGGCGGTCACCGCCCCGGCGAAGACCCCGGTGAGCGCTGCCGGCCAGGGTCCCTCCTGCCCGGGGTCGTCAGGCATGGAGGCGTTTCGCGGTCCCCGGCTCCTGGGTGGGCATGGACTGGTCGGTCGGGATGGTGAGCGGCGGCGCCGGGAGCAGCAGCGAGGCCTCGTTCTGGTTGCCGGGGCACTCCATGGCCACCACCGCACCGTTCTCCGAGGTGGGTGGCATCGGCGGGACCGTGGTGGTGGGGCTCGAGAAGTTGAGCGTCGAGGTGAGGTCCCCGACCGTCTTGCGGCGCCACGCCGAGATGTTGGAGCACGAGATGCCGAACCGCTCCTCGAGGAATTTGATCTGCGAGGTGTGGTCGAAGACGTCGGAGTTGACGTAGCCACCCCGGCTGAACGGCGACACCATCAGCAGCGGGACCCGGAAGCCGAGTCCGATGGGTCCGTCGATGCCGCCGGAGTCGGCGGTGTCCAGGGTGCCCGAGACGTACTCCCCGGGGGTGCCGGACGGGGCGGTGGGGGGCGGCACGTGGTCGAAGAAGCCGCCGTTCTCGTCGTAGGAGACGATGAGGACCGTCTTGGCCCAGACGGCGGGATTGGCGGTCAGCGCCTGGAGGATGGTGCTGATCATCACCTCGCCGTTGAGCGGGGCCGCCGAGGGGTGCTCCGACTCGACGAGGGAGGGCAGCACGTAGCTGACCGCCGGGAGGGTGTCATTGGCCACGTCGGCGGTGAAGTCGTTCGGCCACGCCGGGAGGAACGCCTTGTTGTAGAGGTTGGTGCCGGGCGTCAGGTACTGCTTGAAGTAGAGGAGGGCGTTGAAGGCGATGGCCAGGTTGTCGTACACGAGGTCGCCCACCGAGGTGTTGGGCGGCTGGTACACCTTCCAGCTGACGCCCTTGTCCTCGAGGAGCTCGGGGACCGTCTCCCACGAGCAGCTGCCCACCGCGTCCTTGGCCTGGGCGCCGATGTCCGGGGTGGAGAGGACCGGGCCGCCGTGGGAGCCGGTCGGGTCGATCATCCCCGACAGCCAGGTCAGCCGGTTGGGCATGGTCGGGCCGATCACCGAGCAGTGGTAGGCGTCGCCGATGGTGAAGGCGTCGGCCACCGCGTACCGGAACGGGGTGTCCTCCCGGGTGAGGTAGCCCATGACCAACGGACCCTGGGCGGGGCCGTCGTTGGACGGGTCGCTGTGGGTGGTCACCCATTCGTTCATCGCCCCGCTGTTCCAGCTCTGGTGCTGGGGCAGCCACGAGTGGACGGGGATGTCCGAGTTCCCCGCGCACTGGGCCATGGTGGTGGCCACGTCGAGGTGGTAGGGGAGGATGGTGTCGGCATGCGGCGCCGCGGTGGGGGTGGCGGTGTTCTGCGGCCACGCCTGTTCGAACACACCGTTGCTGTCGGCCGGGTGGTCGTCGAAGCCGCGGACCCCGGGGTAGACGCCGAAGTAGTGGTCGAACGAACGGTTCTCCAGCATCAGCATCACCACGTGCTCGACCGCCCCGAGGTCGGAGCCGGCCGGCGGCGTGGACGCCGCCTTGGAGACCACGGTCGAGCCGCCGCAGGCCTCGAGCAGCGCCGCCGCCCCGAGGGTCATCCCCCCGGCGATGAACCCTCGGCGAGAGACGGGGGGGATGTCCATGGGTGCCTCCTGGCGTGCGTCGGATCGGCGGCTGTCGTCCGGGCAAACCCTAGCGAAGGCGCCCCGGTGGGTGGTGCCCCGGTCGCCGCCGGGGACGGGCCCCCCGGGCCCCGCCCGGACCCGTAGGCTTCGGCCTGTGCCGATGTCGATCAGCGCCACCGATCCGAGGATCCCGAGGGTCCACGCCCGGCGGCTCCCCCAGCCCAACCGGCGTGAGCTGGCCCGCCGGAGCGCGGTGATCGCCGAGGTCACCGCCAAGCGGTTCACCGGGGTGGCCTTCCGCCAGGTGCGCCACGCCCGGAAGGGCCCGCTGCCCCTTGCCGTCCTGGCCCGGCCGCTCCGGCGGTCGTTCGAGGACCTGGGCGGGACCTACATGAAGTTCGGGCAGCTGGTCGCCTCCTCGCCGGGGGTCTTCGGCGAGGAGTTCGCCGACGAGTTCCGGACCTGCCTGGACACCGGTCCGGTGGTGCCCTTCGACACCGTGCGGGACGTGATCGAGACGGACCTGGGCATGCCGCTCCACGAGGCGTTCACCCATTTCGACACCGCCCCCATCGGCCGCGCCTCCATCGCCGTCGTCCACCGGGCCACCACCGTCGGGGGGATCGACGTGGCCGTCAAGGTGCTCCGACCGGGCATCGAGGCCAACGTGGCCGTCGACCTCGCCCTGCTCAAGCCGCTGCTCGAACTGGTGGCCCGCCAGACCGGGGACCAGTCGGCGGGCACCCTGCTCCAGCTCTTCTCGGGCTTCCGGGAGCAGATCGGCGAGGAGCTCGACCTCCGGAACGAGGCCCGGGCCATGGCCGCCTTCCGGCTCCTCCTCGAGGAGGTCGACCTTCCGCTCATGGCCGTGCCCGAGCCCTTCCCCCAGTACTCGGGTCCGAACGTGCTGACCATGGAGTTCCTCGACGGGGTGCCCATCGACGACCTGGCCGGCGCCGCCACCTTCGGGGTCGACCCCGCCCCCCTGGTCGAGCAGGTGGTCCGCGCCTTCTTCCTGACCACCGTGCGATGGGGCGCCTTCCACGGCGACGTCCACGCCGGCAACATGCTGCTGCTCCGCGACGGGCGGATGGGCGTCATCGACTGGGGCATCGTCGGGCGCCTCGACCCGGAGACCCACTACTTCTTCGTCCGACTGCTGGCCGCCGCCCTGGGTGACGAAGAGGCGTGGCGGGACATCGCCGCCCACCTCACCCGCACCTACGGGCCCGCCATGCAGCGCGGCCTGGGCCTGTCCGACGAGGACCTGGCCGTCTTCATCCGCAGCCTCATCGAGCCCGTCCTCAACCGGCCGTTCGGGGAGGTCAGCCTGGCGGCCCTCATCCAGGCCCCGCAGGTCCAGGCGGCCAAGGCCCAGGGCATCGAGGCCCACAACCGCTCGATGAAGGCGGTGGTCGGGCGGCTGCGCGCCCAGCGCGAGCTCCGCCGGCTGGCCGACGAGTCGGGCGGGACCGACTCCGACTTCGACCGGGGGACCTTCCTGCTCGGCAAGCAGCTCATGTACTTCGAGCGGTACGGGAAGATGTTCCTCTCCGACGTCCCCCTCCTCCACGACCGGGCGTTCTTCGAGCAGCTCCTGGCGTCGGCGCCCGAGGCCACCCGGACGCCGGCCATCCCGCCCACCCCCCGCCGGTCGTGACGGACGGGGACGGCGTCGGCCCCGGGCCGCTGCGGGTCTGCTTCGTGTGCACCGGCAACATCTGCCGGTCGCCCATCGCCGAGGTGGTGCTGCGGTCGATGGCCGCCGGCACCGTGCTCGACGGCGGGGCCACCCTGGCCGACCACCTGGTGGTGGACAGTGCCGGTACCGGGAACTGGCACGCCGGCGAGCCGATGGACCCGCGGGCCGCCGCCGCCCTGGCCGGCGCCGGGTACCCCGACCACGGCCACCGGGCCCGTGCCTTCGAGGCCGCCTGGTTCGACGAGCTCGACCTGGTGGTGGCGCTCGCCCGGACCCATCAGCAGACCCTGGCCGGCCTGGCCCGCCGGCGGGCCGGCGGCGGGGAGGGGTACCGGGAGCGGCTGGTGCTGCTGCGCTCCTACGACCCCCGGGCGGGGGGCTCGGTGGACGTGCCCGATCCCTACTACGGGGACGGGCGCGACTTCGAGGCGTGCCTCGCCCTGGTGGAGGCCGGCTGCCGTGGCCTGGCCGACGACCTGGCCCGGCGGGTGGCCACCCGACCGGGTCAGCCGGCCGGCGGCCCGAACGTCACCAGCGACTCGGCCTCGTAGCCCCGCAGACGCTCGTAGAGGTCGCGCACCTCGTCGCGGCGGGCGCGGTCGTTGGCCAGGTTGACCAGTTCCACCGGGTCGGCGTCGTGGTCGTACCACTCGTGGTCGTTGTCGTCGAAGGCGCAGTCCACCCCGAACAGCTTGTCGCCGGCCGGCTTCCCCCACAGGCCGGTGGACGGCTTGCCGCCACCCACCCCGTAGTACCGGGCGTACTTGGTGCGGCCGTCGAAGAAGCCCCGGAGCGCGTAGCGGACCTTGTTGAGGTTCTCGGTCTGGGCCGAGTCCTGGGCGAAGAGCACATGGTCGCGGACCGAGGTGCCCGGGTCGGCCAGCACCGGGGAGAGGTCGGCGCCCTGGACGGTGGCCAGGCGCTCCGCCCCGGCCACCCCGGCCAGCGAGCACACGGTGGCGGCCAGGTCGACGTGGGAGCCGAGCGCCGAGGTGGTGGTGCCCGGTGCGGTGACCCCGGGGACCTTCACGTAGAGGGGGACCCGCATGATCTCGTCGTAGACGAAGGGGCCCTTGGAGCGCAGGCCGTGGGAGCCGCACATGTCGCCGTGGTCCGACGTGAAGATCACCACGGTGTCGTCCCAGGCCCCCGACGCCTCGAGGGCCCCGAGGACCGTCCCCAGGTTGCGGTCGGCGAGCTGGTGGAGGTGGACGTAGTAGTCGAGGTGGCGCAGCCACGCCCCCTTGTCGGTGGGGTCGATGTACCCCCACAGGCCGTGCTGCTGGTCCCACCGCCACTGGCGGTGGGCCTCGGGCTTGGCGTGGAGGTCGTCGTGGAAGTTGGCCGGCAGGGTGTCGACCACCTCGTCGTAGGCCTCGTCGAAGATCGGCAGCGGGTCGTCGTCCTTCCAGGCCGCCGACTCGAGCACCGCCCGCACCCCGGCCACGTCCTCGGGGTGCCGCTCCCGGTAGCCGGGCTGGTCGATGGGGAACCACATGACGTCGTGGGGGTTCACCAGGGCCACGGTGAGGAACCAGGGCCGGTCGTCGGCCCCCTCAGCGGGGCGGGCGTTGGCCCGGAGCCAGTGGGCGGCGTTCGAGGCGATGATCGGGTCGAAGTGCACGCCGGTGCCGGCCCAGCCCATGAAGTGCCGGTCGTTGCCGTCCCAGTCGGCGAAGCCGTAGGCCTCCATGTCCGGGGTGGGGGAGTGCGACAGGTGCCACTTGCCGATGTAGGAGGACCGGTAGCCGGCCCCGTCCAGGAGCGAGCCCAGGGTGGGCACCCCGGTGTCGAGCTCGTGGTGCTCGGGCATGATCACGTTGTCGACCACCCCGTGGCCCGGCAGGTACCGCCCGGTGAACAGGCTGGCCCGGCTGGGCGAGCACGGCGACGAGTGGGTGAAGAAGTCGGTGAACTCGAGCCCCTCGGCCCGGAGCCGGTCGCGCCACGGCAGCGGGACGCCGGCGGGGAGCCACGACCGCTGTCGCTCCTGGTCGGAGACGACCAGGAGGATGTTGGGCCGCCTGGCCCCCTCCGGCCGTCCGGTCGGCGCCCCGTGGGTGCTGTCGTCGCTCATCTCGCCCTTCCGTCCACCGCCCGAACCGCGCCCCGGACCTCCCGGTCCGCCGGCCGCCGGCGCCCACCGTATCCGCCCTCCAGGGGCGTTGGCACCGAAAAGTGAAATGTGTTCTACTTCTCGGCGATCGAATTGGACGACATCCCAGGGGGAGGTTCCGGATGGCCGAGGTCGAGGCGCTGCACGCCAGTCACATCCTGGAGTACCCGTACGCACGCTCGGTCGGGCCGGTCATCGGCGCGTTCCTGACCGGCCTGCGGGACGGCAGGCTGTACGGGGTCCGGGGTGCCGGCGGGTCGGTCATCGTGCCGCCCACCGAGTACGACCCGACCACCGGTGAGGACACCGGCGAGCTGGTCGAGGTGGGACCCGGCGGCGTGGTGGAGACCTGGTCGTGGGTCTCCCACCCCCTGCGCAAGCACCCGCTCGACCGTCCGTTCGCCTGGGCGCTGATCCGGCTGGACGGGGCCGACACCGCCCTGCTCCACGCCGTCGACGCCGGCTCCTCCGACCGGATCGCCACCGGCGACCGGGTCACCCCCCGGTTCCGGCCCGACGGGGAGCGGATCGGCTCCATCGCCGACATCGAGGCGTTCGTCCCCGAGGGAGGTGCCTGATGGCCGACGAGACCACCACCGAGGAGCTCGGCCCGGTGACGACCCTGGCCACCCCGATCCGCCTGGACTTCGACTTCACCCCCGGCATCGCCCAGTCGGTCTTCCTCCGGGGCCTCGAGCAGGGCAAGTTCATGGGCCAGCGGTGCCCGACCTGCGGGAAGGTCTACGTCCCCTCGCGGGGCTCGTGCCCGACCGACGGGGTGCCCACCACCGAGGACGTGGAGCTGTCCAACAGCGGCACGGTGACCACCTACTGCGTGGTGAACGTCCCGTTCGCCGGCCAGTCCATCGAGATCCCCTACATCTGCGCCCAGGTCCTCCTCGACGGGGCCAACCTCTCCTTCATGGGCCTCATCCAGGAGATCCCCACCGACCAGATCCGGATGGGCATGCGGGTGGAGGCGGTGTGGGTGGACGACGCCGAGCTGACGCCCTCGCTGGCCTCGGTCAAGTACTTCCGGCCCAACGGCGAGCCGGACGCCGACTACGAGACGTACAAGGAGTACCTATGAGCGCCGCCCCCGCCGGCCGCACGGTGCGGCCCGTGTCGGTCGCCTCGTTCGCCCAGTCCCAGAACGTCCGGGCCGACAACGAGCACAACGAGGTCGAGATGCTGATGCCGGTGGTGTCCGAGGTCTTCGGCAACATCGGCATCACCAAGGACGACGTCGACTTCATCTGCTCGGGCTCCACCGACTACCTGATCGGCGGTCCCTTCAGCTTCGTGATGGCCCTCGACGCGGTGGGGGTCTGGCCCCCCCGCTCGGAGAGCCACGTGGAGATGGACGGGGCGTGGGCGCTCTACGAGGCCTGGACGCTGCTGCAGGAGGGCGCCATCGACGCCGCCCTGGTCTACGCCTTCGGGCGCTCGTCGCTCGGCGACCTCCAGGAGATCCTCACCCTCCAGCTCGACCCCTACTACCTGGCGCCGCTGGGGCCCGACGCCATCAGCCTGGCCGCCCTGCAGGCGCAGGCCCTGATCGACGCCGGCAAGGCCACCGAGGCCGACTTCGCCGCCATCGCCTCCCGCAGCCGCAAGGCCGCCCTCGACAACCCCCGGGCACAGGTGGCCAACGACATCCCGGCCGCCACCCTGCTGGAGGACGAGTACGTGGTGGCCCCGCTGCGCCGGCACGCCCTCCCGCCGATCACCGACGGGGCGGCGGCCATCGTGCTGGCCGCCGGGGACAAGGCGGAGCAGTGGGGGGAGCAGCCGGTGTGGATCACCGGCTTCGACCACCGGATCGAGACCCACGCCTTCGGGGCCCGTGACCTGACCTCGTCACCCTCCACCCGGAAGGCGGCCGAAGTCGCCGGGGTGGCCGACGGGCCGGTCGACATCGCGGAGATCCACGCCCCCTACGCCTCCCAGGAGGTGATCGTGGCCGAGGCGCTGGGCCTCGACGACTCGGTCATCATCAACCCGTCGGGCGGTCCACTGGCCGCCAACCCGCTGATGTCGGCCGGGCTCATCCGCATCGGCGAGGCCGCCGAGCGGATCCGGTCGGGCACGGCCCGCCGGGCGGTGGCCCACGCCACCTCGGGCCCGTTGCTGCAACAGAACCTCGTCTGTGTGTTGGAAGGTGCGTGATGGCTGAGCGCTGCGCAGTGATCGGGGTGGGACAGACCCACCACAAGGCCAAGCGGGACGACGTCTCGATCGCCGGTCTGGTCCGCGAGGCGGCCAAGGCCGCCCTGGCCGACGCCGACCTCACCTGGTCGGACATCGACGCGGTGGTGGTCGGGAAGGCCCCGGACATGTTCGAGGGGAACATGATGCCGGAGCTGTACCTGGCCCCCGCCCTGGGGGCGGTGGGCAAGCCCATGCTCCGGGTCCACACCGCCGGCTCCGTCGGGGGATCGACCGCCCTGGTCGCCTCCCACCTGGTGAAGTCGGGCATCCACAAGCGGGTCCTCACCGTGGCCTACGAGAAGCAGTCCGACTCCGACGCCATGTGGGCGCTGTCGGTGCCCCAGCCCTTCGCCGCTCCGCTGCTGGCGGGGGCCGGCGGCTACTTCGCCCCCCACATCCGGGCCTACATGCGCCGGTCGGGTGCCCCCGAGTACATCGGCCGCATGGTGGCGGTCAAGGACCGCCTCAACGCCGTCCGCAACCCGTTCGCCCACCTCCACCTCCCCGACATCGACATGCAGACGGTGGAGGAGTCGATCATGCTGTGGGACCCGCTGCGCTACCTGGAGGCGTGCCCGTCGTCCGACGGGGCCGCCGCCATGGTGCTGGCCGCCGAGGACTCCCTGTCGGGCAGCTTCCCGCCGGCGTGGATCCACGGCACGGCCATGCGCTCGGAGCCGACCATGTTCGCCGGCCGCGACCAGGTCAACCCGCAGGCCGGCCGGGACTGCTCCGCCGACGTCTACGCCCAGGCCGGGATCACCGACCCGCGGGCCGACCTCGACGTGGCCGAGGTCTACGTGCCGTTCAGCTGGTACGAGCCGATGTGGCTCGAGAACCTGGGCTTCTGCGAGCTCGGGGACGGGTGGAAGCTGACCGAGTCGGGGGCCACCGCCTTCGACGGCGACATCCCGTGGAACCCGTCGGGCGGCGTGCTCTCGTCGAATCCGATCGGGGCATCGGGGATGCTCCGGTTCCTCGAGGCGGCCATGCAGGTGCGCGGCCAGGCCGGCGAGCACCAGGTGGAGGGGGCGCGCCGGGCGCTCGGCCAGGCCTACGGCGGCGGCTCGCAGTTCTTCGCCATGTGGGTGGTCGGCTCCGACAAGCCGTAGGGTCGGAACAACCGGGACGTTCACCGGAAGTTCACCCCCGGAGCGGTTACGGTCTCGCACCGTGACCAACCAACGGAGATTCGACCGAAGGGCCCTGCTGGGCGGCGCGCTGGTGGCCGGCACGGCCGCCGTGGTGGCCGGACGGGGCGCGGGCGGCGCCTACGCCGCCACCACCCCGTCGGGTGGGGCTCCGTCCGGGGCACGGGGGCTCGGTCCGGGTGGCGCGCTGCTGAAGCCGGACTCGCGGCCGTTCCCGCACCTGGCCGCCGGCACCGACACCATCCCCGAGCTCGAGCACGTCGTCGTCCTGATGATGGAGAACCACTCCTTCGACGACCACCTCGGCACCCTCGGCCGGGGCGACGGCCTCACCCTGGGGACCGACGGCACCCCGGTCAACTTCAACCCGGCGCCGGGAGGCGGTGTGGTCATGTCCTACCCCCTGCCCAACACCTTCGGTCCGCTCGATTCGCAGATCTCACAGAGCTGGAACAAATCGCACCTCTGCTGGGACGGCGGCACCAACCAGGGCTTCGCCGAACACTGCGGTCCGGCGTCGATGGGGTACCTCACGGCCGAGCAGCTGCCCTTCTACCACTCGCTGGCGAGCCGGTTCCCGATCGGCGACCGCTACTTCTGCTCGGTGATGGGCCAGACCTACCCGAACCGGCGGTTCCTGATCGCCGCGACCGCCCTCGGCGACGTGTCGACCGACGACACCGGTGTCTCCACCTCCGACGCCCCCAACGGCACCATCTTCGACCGGCTCGACACCTACGGCGTCACCTGGAAGGACTACCACTCCGACCTCCCCACCGCCGCCCTCTTCCTCCCCAACTACACGAAGAACCTCACCAACGGGAAGATGGCGCCGATCAACACGTTCCTGAGCGACGCGGCGGCCGGCACCCTCCCGCAGGTGTCGCTGGTGGACCCGTACACCGACTACTCGGAGGAGAACGGCGACGTCTCCATCGGCGAGGCCTTCGCCGCCCGGATCATCGGGGCGGTCCTCGACTCACCGGCCTGGTCGAAGACCGCCCTGGTCCTCGTCTACGACGAGCACGGCGGCTGGTACGACCACGTGCCCCCGGCCCCGGCCGTCCGGCCCGACGACATCCCGCCGGAGATCACCGTGCCGCCCGACCAGCCCGGAGGGTACGACTACACCGGCTTCCGGGTCCCCTGCGTGGTGGTCTCGCCGTACGCAAAGAAGGACTTCGTCTCCCACGTCACCTACGACCACACCAGCATCCTGAAGCTCATCGAGACCAAGTGGAACCTCCCGGCCATGACCTACCGGGACGCCAACGCCCACAACCTGCTCGACTTCTTCGACCTGAAGGCCAAGCGGCCGCCGTTCGCCGAGCCCCCCGAGGTGGCGGCACCGCTCAACCCGTTCGTCGGCCCGCTCCCGGCCAACTCGAAGGCGCCGGGGTTCCACCCGATCGCCACCGGGGTCCAGGCGTCGACCCTGCCGCCGGCGCAGTACCGGTTGGCCGAGCCGCCCAAGGGGGCGGCCGCCCTGCTGGCGGCCCACGCCAAGCGGTACGCCACCTCGGGGTAGGGACGGGGCGCGGGGGTCGCGTCCGTCGGTCGGGTCAGTCGGACCAGAACCCGGCGAGGTCCCCGGCCAGGGCATCGGCCTGGGCCCGACCGGCCCGGGCGGCCGGTGCCCGCAGGGAGGGGTCCAGGGGGTTGGCCCCCATGGCCCGTACGGCCCCGTCGTCGGGGTAGACCACCGCCACCGCACCGGTCCGTTCGAGCAGGGGGACGGCGGCGACCTCCAGGCGGACGGGGGAGAGCACCAGCACCCGCCCGTACCCCGCCGCCAGGTCGGCGTTGTCGGGCGACCGCACGCCCCCGTCGAGGTACCGCCGCCCGCCGACGGTGGTCGGTGGCCAGATACCGGGGACCGCACAGCTGGCCGCCACCGCCTCGACGAGGCCGACCCCGGACCCGGCGTCGAAGACGGCGGTCTCCCCGGACACGGCGTCCACCGCCACCACCCGGAGGCGCGCCGGCCACTCCGTCGACGGGAGGCGGGCGGCGATGACCGCCAGCCGCTCCTCCTCGGTGATGGTGGGGGCGGCGAGCGCCAGGGCACCCACCCGGACGTGGCGTTCGACGGGGTCGTCCCCGACGTCCAGCATCGCCTCGAACACCGTTCGGACCGTGTCGCCCTCCAGGGAGGCCGGCCGCTCGGCGGAGGCGGACGCCGGGACCAGCTGCTCGTCGAGGAGCGCCCCGAGGTCGGTGCCCTGGGCCGCCCGGGTGCCGACCACCGCGCCGGCCGAGGTACCGAGGATCAGGTCGGCGTCGTCGGCGGGCCGGAGGCCGTGGGCGGCCAGGCCGGCCAGCACGCCGACCTCCCAGCCGATGCCGGTGAGGCCGCCGCCGGCCAGCACCAGCGCCCGGGAGGAGGTGGGGGAGTCCATGGGGTCCACTGTGGCGAGGTCCGCCACCCTGTCGCAAGCCGGCGCGAGCCCTACCCGGTGGTGAAGACGTCCTTGCCGAAGGTGGCGCTCACCGTGTTGGCCTGGCCCAGCTTCGACAGGTGGAAGATCGTCTCGATGGTGGCCAGCGACGAGTAGTGGTTGTAGGGGACGGTCGAGACGGTCCCCGGCTTGATGAACGGCGAGATGAGCACCGTCCCGATCCGTCCGCCGCCGGGGCCGGTGATTCCGGGCTGGGCCGACGCCGGCCCGGCGATCTGGTTGCAGCACGAGGTGGCGTCACCGGTGTCGGCCTCGTCGAAGGTCACCTCCAGCAGGCCGTCCTTCTTGAAGGCCGGCGACGAGGTGATCAAGGGCACCCACTGCTGCAGGAAGTTGTCGATGTTGACGTACTGCGAGGTCGAGCCGGCCTGGTTCACACACGGGCTGTCGTGGCCGTCGTTGCAGAGGTTGGGGGTGATGAAGCTGAAGTTCGGGGTGGTGGCGACCGACTTCAGGTCGGTGGCCAGGCCGGTGGTGCCGGCCGGGGCGGCGGCGGGCAGGGCGCCGGTGGTGGTGCCCAGGGGGACGACGTCGGCGTTGCAGGCGGCGGTGTCGTCGATGATCGAGTGGAAGTAGACGAAGGGGTCGTGGCGGGTGGCGTAGCCGTCGCCGGGCACGGCCAGCTCGGTGTTGTCGATGGCCCCGACCGCCGGATGACCGCAGGTGGCCGACTCGCGGGTCGGGATGTTGCCCATGTCCTCCATGTACCCCTTCCAGGTGTCACCGGCGGTGACCAGCTGGTTGGCCAGGGTGTCGACGGTGGTGGGGAAGACGCAGCCGGAGCCCGAGATCTGCCCGTCGGCGGCCACGGACGACGTCGGCGGGAAATCGGCGAACCGGGGGCAGTCCGCCTGGTTGTCCGGATTGGGGGCCTGCCCGGAGATGAAGGCGACGTAGTTGTCGTTGGAGTGGTGGCCGATCCCGTAGTACTGCTGGAGCAGGGCCCCCTCCGACGGCAGGGTGGTGGCCAGGTACGGGTCGTTGGACGGGGTGCCGAAGGTGTCGGGGTAGCCCTCGTTCTCCAACATGATCACGAAGACGTGGCGGACGGCCGGCAGCCCGCCGGAGGACGTGGTGGTGGCAGTCGGGGAGGCGGTGGTCGAGGTGGTGCCCGACGAGCTGCTCCCCGAGGAGCAGGCGGCGGTCACCAGGGCCAGGAGGGCCAGGGCGGTGACCGCGGCGCCTCGGCGCCGGGGTGAGCGGGTGGGTCGGTGGCTGGTCATGGCCAGGTTCTAGCCGATCCGATGGCCGGGGGCCCGGTCATCGGCCCGCCCCGGGCCACGACGCCGGACCCTGCCCGGCGGGCCGGCACGGGGCCGGTACAGTGGGCCGGTCCGACGAGTCCGGGAGGGACCTCATGAAGATCGTGGTCGACTACGACGAGTGCGCCAGCAACGCGGTGTGCATGGGGATCGCCCCGGAGGTGTTCGAGGTCCGTGACGACGGGTTCCTCTACGTGCTCGACGAGCACCCGGGGGAGGAGCTCCGCGAGAAGGTCCGTCAGGCGGCCAACGGCTGTCCGACCGGTGCCATCACCATCGTCGAGGACGAGTAACCCCGGCGTGCCCGGGGAGAGCCCCAGGGTCCGGTTCGCACCGTCTCCGACGGGTTACTTCCATGTCGGCAGCGCCCGCACCGCGCTGTTCAACTGGCTGGTGGCCCGCCGGTCGGGGGGCACCTTCGTCCTCCGGATCGAGGACACCGACACCGAACGGAACCGCGAGGAGTGGGTGGACGGCATCCTCAGTGCGCTCCACTGGCTGTCGATGGACCCCGACGAGGGGCCGTTCCGCCAGTCCGAGCGGACCGGCCGGTACCGCCAGGCGATCGCCGTGCTGTGGGACGCCGGTCGGCTCTACGCCTGCGACTGCACCCGCGACGAGATCGACGCCCGGAACCGGGCGGCGGGCATCCTCACCCCGGGTTACGACGGCCACTGCCGAGACCGGGGACTCCCCGCCGAGGGGAACGCGCTCCGCTTCCGGACCCCCGACGACGGGGTGACCACGGTGGTCGACGTCATCCGGGGCGACGTGGAGTTCCCCTGCGGGTCGATGGACGACTTCGTGGCGGTGAAGGCCAGCGGGGCGCCGCTCTTCGTGTTGGCCAACGTCGTCGACGACATCGACATGCGGATCTCCCACGTCATCCGGGGTGAGGACCTCCTGCCGACCACCCCCCGGGGGATCCTGGTGTGGCAGGCCCTGGCCGGGGCCGGCTGGTCCTCCGACGACGGCACCGGCGCCGGTCCGACGCCCACCCCGGGCCTCCCCGTCTTCGCCCACCTCCCGATGCTGGTCAACGAGCAGCGGAAGAAGCTGTCCAAGCGCCGCGACCCGGTGGCGGTCGAGTCCTACCGGGACCAGGGCTACCTGCCCGAGGCGTTCGTCAACTACCTCGCCCTGCTGGGCTGGAGCCCCCCGGGCGACGTCGAGGTGTTCACCGTCGGTCAGTTGGTCGACTGGTTCGACCTCGCCCAGGTGAACCACTCGCCGGCCTTCTTCGACGTCAAGAAGCTGACCCACCTGAACGGCGAGTACCTCCGGGCGATGCCGGTCGACGCCTTCGTCGAGGCCTGCGGGCCGTGGCTGGTCGGGGACCGGACGCCGTGGCCCGACGACCGGTTCGACGCCGACGTCTTCCGGCGGATGGCCCCCCTCGTGCAGGAACGGGTGGCCACCCTCTCCGAGGTCCCGGGGATGGTCGACTTCCTGTTCCTCGCCGAGCCCGACGTCGACGCGGAGTCGTGGGCCCAGGCGGTGGCCGGGGACGCCGAGGCCGCCACCATCCTGTCGACGGCGATCGTGGCGTTCGGGGAGCTGGCCGATCGGGGGGCCTGGGACGCCGGGTCGCTCCACGCCGCCACCCTGGCGGTGGGGGAGGGGGTCGGGCGCAAGCTGGGCAAGGCCCAGGCCCCGATCCGCGTGGCCGTGACCGGTCGACGGGTGGGACCGCCGCTCTTCGAGGCCCTCGCGGAGCTGGGGCCGGCGGAGACGTTGGCACGGTTGGGTGCCGCCCGGCTCCGGCTGCAGGACGAGGGCGCCTGAAGGGTGGGTCCCGTCGCCGTGTCGACCGGTGCCTGAATGATCCGCCTCCTCGTCCGGGTGGCCGGGATCGTGCTCGTGGTGGTGGTCGGCTACTTCGCGGTGACCGCCGTCCAGGTGTGGCTGACCAGCCGGCGGTACGAGCCCCACCAGGCGGGGGCCATCGTGGTGATGGGGGCGGCCCAGTACGACGGGGTCCCGTCCCCGGACCTCCGGTCCCGCCTCGACGAGGCCCTGCTGCTGTGGCAGCAGCGGTACGCCACCGACATCATGGTGACCGGCTCGAAGGAGCCGGGCGACCAGTTCACCGAGGCGGAGGCCTCGGCCCGCTACCTCGAGGTGCACGGCGTCCCGGCGGCCGACGTCCTCCAGGCGGGGGGCAGCGACTCGTGGGAGAACCTCTCGCAGGCGGCGCCCATCCTGCTGGCCAAGGGCGACTCGGTGGTGCTCATCGTGACCGACCCCTTCCACGAGGCCCGGAGCCTGGCCATCGCCAGCTCGGTGGGGCTCCATCCGTCGCCGACCCCCACCCGGACCTCCCCCATCCGCGGCGTCTCCACCGTGCCGTACTTCGCCAAGGAGACGCTCGGCGTGGGCCTCGGGCGCATCATCGGCTACGACCACCTCAGCGCCGTCCACTCGCTGGGCTGACCGGAGGAGCGCCGTGCACCGCAACGTCCTGTTCATCACCGTCGACCAGTGGCGGGGCGACTGCCTGTCGGCGGCCGGCCACCCCGTGCTCGAGACGCCGTCCCTCGACCGGCTGGCCTCCCAGGGCACCCGGTTCGCCAACCACTGGGCCAACGCCGCCCCCTGCGGGCCGTCCCGGGCCTGCCTCTACACCGGCACCTACCTCCACCACAACCGGTCGCTCCACAACGGCACCCCGCTGGACGACCGCTTCACCAACGTGGCCCGGCTGGCCCGGGCGGCCGGCTACGACCCGGTGCTCTTCGGGTACACGGACACCAGCATCGACCCCCGGACGGCACCGGCCGACGACCCGAGGCTGCGTACCTACGAGGGCGTGCTCCCCGGGCTCCGGGCGGTGGTGAACGACCCCTGGGAAGCGGGGAGCGTGGAGTGGGGACGGTGGCTGGCCACCCGGGGCTACGACGTGCCGGCCAATCCCCAGGACCTCTACCTCCCGCTCGAGGGGTTCCCCGGCGCCGACGACCACGGGGCCACCTGGGCGCCGGCCCGGTTCGCCGCCGAGGACTCGGAGACGGCCTTCATGGTCGGGCAGGTCACCGACTGGCTCGACCGGCACGGCGACCGGCCCTTCTTCGTGCACGCCTCGTTCATCCGGCCGCACCCGCCCCGTCGGAACCCGGCCGGCTACCACGACCGCTACGACGCCGACGACCTCCCGCCGTTCGTGGCCGCCCCCACCCGGGAGGAGGAGATGGCGGCCCACCCGCTCAACGCGGTGGCGATGCGGGTGCCGCCGGCGGCGGTGCCGGAGGACGAGCGCGACCGCCGGCAGGTCCGCGCCACCTACTACGGGGCCCAGCGGGAGGTCGACGACCGGCTGGGGACGCTCTTCGACCACCTCGACCGGACCGGGCTGGCGGCGTCGACGCTGGTCGTCCTGACCAGCGACCACGGCGAGATGGGCGGCGACCACTGGCTCCTCGAGAAGCTCGGGTACTGGGACGAGAGCTACCACGTGCCCCTGATCGTCCGCGACCCCGACCTGGCCGACGGCGGTGGCGGAGTGGTGGAGGCGTTCACCGAGTCGGTGGACGTGCTGCCCACCATCTGCGAGTGGCTGGACATCGAGGTGCCGGTGCAGGCCGACGGCTATGCGCTGCAGCCGTTCCTCCGGGGGGAGGGGGCACCGGCGTGGTGGCGGACGTCGGCCCACTGGAGCTGGGACTTCGCCGACCCGGCCACCCGCCTGGCCGAGCGGTACCTGGGGGTGCCCATGGCCCACTGCGCCCTCGACGTCGAGCGTGGGGCCGACACCAAGTACGTGCAGTTCGCCGCCGACCCGTCGGTGCTGCCCCCGCTCCTCTTCGACCTGGCCGAGGACCCGTGGCAGCTCCACGACCTGGTGCGGGCGGGCGGGGCGGCCGACCGCGGCTGGGAGGCGGCCCAGCGGCTGCTTCGGTGGCGGATGCGGTACGACGAGCGGACGCTGTCGGGGACCATGCTCACCGACGGGGGGGTGGTGCGGGCCCGCGACGAGTTCCGGTGAGGCCGGCCGGGTCCCCTGGGGCGGGGGAGCGGTCGGCCCCGTTCAGCCGAGGAGGAGCGCGGGGAGGTCGGCCACCGAGTCGATGAGGTGGGTGTGCGGTGCGGTGTCGAGCTCCGCCCGGGTGTGGGCGCCGGAGAGGACCCCGGCGACCACCGAGGCACCGGCCCGGGTCCCCGCCTCGAGGTCGCTGGTGGTGTCGCCGGCGACCGCCACGTGGGCCACGTCGTCGATGCCCAGTCGGAGGACGGCGGTGAGGATCATGTCCGGCCACGGCCGGCCCCGCCCGGCGTCGGCCGGCGAGAGCACCAGGTCGGCGAGGTGCTCCCACCCGAGGGCGGCGAGGATCCGGTCGCGGGTGGCCGGGGAGAAACCGGTGGTCAGGCACACCTTGACGCCGGCGGCCTGGAGGGCGCGGATGGCGGGCACCGCACCGGGCATGGGACTGACGTCGCCGAGGCCGACGGCGCGGTCGAAAGCCGCCTCGAAGGCCAGGTTGGCCTCGGTGGCCAGCCCGGTGTCGCCCTCGAAGAGCTCGGAGAAGACGTCGATCTTCGAGCGGCCCATGGTCCGACGGACGAAGGCCGCCGGATCGGACAGGGCCAGCGACGCCGATCCTCCGGTGGGGGCGGCGTCGATGACGCCCAGCGCCTGGGCGAAGGCCTCCTCGACCGCCCCGTCGTCGGCGACCGTGGTACCGGCCATGTCCAGGGCGGCCAGCCCGAACGTGGCGCGGCTCATGCGGTGGCTTCGGACCAGGTTTCCTCGGCGATGGCGGGGGCGAGCGTCATGCCCCGGCCGGCCGGTCCGGTGACCAGGCAGATGCCGTGGTCGATCCAGTGGCGGTAGTAGAGGCGGTCGTCGGTGGCGACGGAGTAGGTCCCCGACCAGCGGCGGACGATGTGGGGGAGGCGGGAGCCGAGGATGGCCTCCGCCCGTTCGCGCAGCCGCTCGTAGAGGGTCTCCTCGACGGCGAAGTCGAACGGCTCGTCGTAGTCGTGGGTGTCGCCGATGGTGAGCCCACCCGAGGCACGCTGGACCATCAGGAGCTGCATGCCGTGTTCGGTGGTCTCCCGCCGCGGCGGCGGGAGGGCGCTGCGGCCCGGCAGGTCGAAGGCGGGGTAGTACCGCATGGTGTCGGCGTCGGCCACCGCGGTGGCCAGCGGCTCGGTGGACGGGGCGGTCTCCATCATCTGGAGCCGGCACCGGCGGAGGGGGGCGGCGGCCAGGGTGGCGCCCACCCGGCCCCCGAGACCGGTGTAGTGGTCGCCCATGCAGAGCAGCACCAGCGAGGCGGAGTAGCTGCCGCCGAGGTGGTCGATGGCGGCGGGGGACCCGACACCGGTGTCGCCGATCACGTCGACCACCTGGCGCCCGGGGACCCACCAGTAGTGTCCGGTCTCCTCCATGGTGTGGCGGAGGGCGGCCAGCACCGATCCGGGCTCGATCACCGCGTCGCGGCGGCAGTAGAGGCCGCCGGCGGTGACGCCCTTGATGGCCGGGTTGAGCTTCTTGACCCCGTCGGGGTCGACCACCTCGAGCTTGCGGAGGTGGGCGTCGGGCTGATTGGCCAGGTCGTCCATCAGGGCCAGCTCGTCGTCGTCGTTGGCGATGGTCAGCGACCCGTCGGAACGGAAGCCGATCTCCGGCGACGTCGAGGAGAGCTGCTGCCACAGGACGCGGGCGCGCAGGGCCAGTTCGAGCTCGGGCCCGGCCGCACGGCCGCTGACCCACACCAGCCCGAAGTTCCGGGTCGAGGCACGGCGGGGCTGGGCCTCCGCCTCGAGATGCACGACGTCCCAGCCCCGATGGCACGCCTCCAGGGCGTGCATGGTGCCGAGGACCCCGCCCCCCACGATGACCACTCGTTCGTCGCTCACCACCACTCAGCGTAGTAAGTCTTGGGGCCATCCGGATAGGGGAAACTTCGAATTCCTCGAATGCCTCCTCGGGGACGGTCCCAGGTCGGCTAAATTGGCGGTTCGCCCGATCGGGGGTGGCGCAACTGGCAGCGCGCATGATTCTGGTTCATGAGGTTGGAGGTTCGAGCCCTCCCCCCCGAGCGTCTGCGTTTCCCCTGGTGGGAGGCGTGGCATGGCCGCCCTCCCGGGCGGTCGCATCTGGTCCCATCGTCTAGAGGCCTAGGACACCACCCTCTCAAGGTGGAGACACGGGTTCGAACCCCGTTGGGACTGCTCATCGTTTGCGCTGGTCAGGGGCGAAGTGGTGGCGTCTTCGCCGGTATCGGACGGTGTCACAGGCCCTTCCGTGCTCCCCGCGTGCCCCATCTCCGAGACGAGCACCAGGTTCCGACCGTCCGCCAACCCGGCCAGGCGGTCCGCCAAGATGCCGTCGCCCTCCATGGTGGCGTGTTGGTAGCGGAGCGCGGCCACGGGCGAGGAGTGGCCAGCCCGGCGTCTCAGCTCGGCGGTACTGGCGGAAGTCCGTGCTGCCAAGGTCAGGCC